>FUFK010066796.1_pt1 | contig 13493 bp, 16 predicted proteins | sample 1021851 | NCBI WGS metagenome assembly FUFK01 (sample SAMEA51879418, study PRJEB19060) | metagenome | reverse complement strand
GCGTCTACACTTTGGGGCGTAATCGGGCATACGCAATGGATAAGACGACTAGGTGTTTTAGAATACATTTTAGTTACTCCTTCATCACACAGAGTTCACCATGGCAGCAATGAATGCTACATTGATAAGAATTACGGTAACTTACTAATCGTATGGGATAGACTTTTTGGAACTTTTGCAGAGGAAATTGAGCCTGTAANATTTGGNATNAGAGAAAATGTNAANACATTTAATCCTATCAAAATAACTTTTATGTTTTGGCANCAAATGNTTTCGGATTTTAAAAATTCNAAAAACCAAAAGGAAAGANTNCTNTCATTCTTTGGTANGCCTGAGTGGAAGCCATGATTATCTTGGATTATTCTGNATAAATTCAATAAATNTCTCAAGTTCAGGTATTTTGTCGTCTTCAATATCTTTATATGACATTCCAAAATGATTTTTTATTTCAAGTGCAATATGAGCATAAGGATTTCGACCTTTTGGGTGTGATGGATGGTCGGGTAACCTACCTATAAGTTCATCACCAGTTTTCTGAATTAATTTCCAAATTTTTTTTTTATTATCTTCATTCATATGTTGCTGAAATATAAAAATAAATAAAAACAGTAAGTTAATATTTATCATTCTAATATATGCCGCCAAACTGGCAAATAATTATTATTAATAATTATCCATACTATTTAATAATAGTTTCTGAAATTACTATTGAGGTGCTTTATGAAAACCGAGAAAATTTTTGAGCAGGTTATAAAACAAATTAAAGTTTTTGAAAGTGCTGGCGACAGAAAAGTCTTTAGCCGTTTAAGTCACTTTCGCCGATCAGTGTATGGTATTAGAATATGCTATGAGATAATGAGACTATATTTTGACTCAAATGCTAATAAAATTGAGTGTACGAAAGAATATCTAACAAAAAACATGTCAGATCTTGCTTCAAGAGCAACTATAATTAATTTTATAAACGATGAAATAAGTAAAGGATCACTTGTTACTCAAGTTAGCTCAAAAGATAAGAGAGTTAAGATAATCCAGCCAGCAAGTGAATTAATTGATGAATTCACAATGTGGCTAGATATGATAGATAAAGCGGCTTAATTATTCTGCTGCTTGTAGATTTACTGCTGAGACTTTTCCATCTTTTTCCTCAGCGTCATATGATAGTTTTTGGCCTTCATCCAATTTTTTCATACCAGCAGCTTGAACAGCTGTGATGTGAACAAAGATATCTTTATCGCCTTCTTCAGGAGCAATAAATCCNTAACCTTTTTTTGGATTAAACCATTTAACAGTACCAGTAGCCATAGTTGTTATTCCTTTTTTATTTAATTTAGACTTCGTATTACTCCAAAAAAAGGAACAAAAACGTAATCTTTAGACGGATCTTATAGCTATATATAGACTAAAAGTAAATTGTTTTAATGATAATAATTGAATTAACTTTACATTTAAATTTGCAAAATACTCATATCTAAATAGANGGTATAACTTGATNTTATGGATCTCACTAAAGATAATATTTCAACTTTAATAAGGCAAATTGCAATNCCTTCAAGTNTTGGTACTCTTTTTCAAACNCTCTATAACATCGTTGATGTTAAGTTTGCTGGATTAATATCACCAGATGCTATCACTGCTATTGCAAAATCATTTCCAATTTACTTCATTATTATTGGATTTACTGCAGGTTTATCCATAGGAGTTACAGCACTAATTTCAAATGCTCTTGGAAAAAATGATGAGAAAAAAGCATCTCTCCTTCTTGCGCAGGCTATTCTTACCAGTTTAATTATATCTGCTTTAGTTACGTTGGTTGGAATTTATGGAACAGAACCTATTCTTATATTTCTGAAAACAAATCCCGAAATTATATTCTATGCAAAAGACTATATGGATATAATTTTCATTGGTGCATCGCTGTTTTTCTTACAATTAACTATTAATTCATTTCTAGCTTCTAAAGGGGATACAAAGTCTTTAAGAAATGTCCTGATTATTTCATTCTTTCTTAATCTAGTTTTGAATCCCACATTTATTTATGGAATATATTTTATTCCTGCAATGGGAGTGAAGGGTATAGCCTTAGCAACATTATGTTCACAACTGTTTGGACTAATTTATATTGTTATGAAAGTAAATAAGACAAATTTAAAAAAATTTCTTTACCCACAATGTTTCGTACCCAAATATAATTTACAAAAGGAAATTTTAACACAAGCAGTTCCCGCTACAATTTCAATGATGTTTATTGGTTTGGGGGTTTTTGTATTATTGTTTTATGTTTCAACCTACGGGGATTATTCTGCAGGTGGGTATGGTGCAGCGATCCGCTTTGAACAACTTTTTCTATTACCTGTTTTAGGCTTAAATGCATCTACTCTTGCTTTAGTTGGTCAAAATTTTGGTGCTATGAATTTTAGTAGAATTCATGAGACCTATAATAAGTCAATTTTTTATGGAACTTTCTTTATGGCTGTATGTGGANTATTTATTTTCTTTTTATCAGACTACATCATGTACTTTTTTAGCGATAATAAAGAAATTATTTTTTATGGATCAACCTACCTTAAGATCGCTGCATTTGCCGGACCTTGCTATCCAATTTTCTTTATTTCTTCAGCATTACTTCANGGACTTAAAAANCCNAATTATCAAATGATAATTAANTTAATGAGAATGGTGATATTNCCAGTNTGNGGACTTTCNGTTGCAGTTCTNTATTTAAAAGTTGATTTTACTACAATGTTTTTAGTGATATTGATAATTAACTACATATTTGCAGCTGCTGTCTACAAATTTTCAACTTACCAAATTCGCTTTATGCAAAAAAACTATAATCCAAACTTTGAGGCCGTTTGATTGAAAAATCCTTTATTTTTTTGATCTGAAATCCAATGATTTATAAAGTTTATCCATTCTTGGTCACCTCTTGGTAACAAAATTGCGAATAGTTTTGCGTTTTTAGGCTCATCAATATTTATGATTGATAGCTCTGGATATAAATTGATAAGCTTCAAAGCGTCAACTTTACTTGTTAATGATACATCAGCTCTTCCTGACAATACTTCCTGATATTCACGTGCTGGAGCTTCAACCATCACAATTTTAGAGTCTGGAAACGATTTTTTAGCTTCATTTTCAAAAACTGTTCCGAGCGTAACAGCAACTGTTGTATTGGTATTATTGATGTTATCCCAGCTTCCAATATTTTCTAAATTCTTGGCCAGAGTCATTGCTACCGTTCCAGTACCATAATATGAATTTGAATAACCAGCAGTAAGTGCTCTCTTAGTCGTTATTGAAGCGCTAGATGTCATGTGATATTTAGAGGCTACCACACCTGAAACAAGATTTTTCCAATCTGTTGCAACAAACTCAATATCAACACCCATATCTTCAGCAAGTTTTTTTGCTACATCAATATCGTAACCTTCGTATTCATTTGTTTCAGGATTCATAAAGCTCCAGCCTGGAAAATCGCCGGTTGTTCCGACTTTAAGTACACCAGTTTTCATAATTTCATCTAGTGTAGATGCATACGATAAAGATGAGATAAATAATGCAATAGAAATTAATAGGGCTTGAATGAGCTTCATATGATTTTCCTCTTTTTAATATTTTTTAAAAATTATACGTTTATATTTAAATAATATAATTATATTTTTTATCATGAATTTCAACATAGCNGGAAAAATCAATGTCTTCCTNTCTTTTGTCTTTATTAGTATTAGCAGGATGTTCATCAAATTATCAATGGGGTTGGTATGTAATTCTGCCAAATAATAAGATTGGAATATCGAATATAGAATTCTTAATTGGTGGTTTGGGTTACACCATAATCTTATCGGTAATTTCAATTATAATAGCAATATTTTTGGGCTTAATTGTATCTGTTGCAAGCATTTCAAGAAATAGAGCTCTTAACTACATAAATGTCGGCTATACAGAAATAATTCGAGCAATACCAGTTTTAGTCATGATTTTGTGGGTTTACTATGGATTACCTGTTTTGCTAAACTTAAATTTTACTGCATTTACTGCAGGGATCATCGCATTAAGTATCTGTGAAAGCCCATTTATAGCAGAGATTTTCAGATCTGGAATCCAAGCCGTGCCAAAAGGTCAAAAAGAAGCCGGTTCATCTATGGGCATGAATTTTTTTCAAATTTTCTACCACATCACGTTACCTCAAGCGGTTAGAATAATTTTACCTGCATTGGGCAATCAATTTGTGTACATGCTCAAGATGTCATCNCTTGTATCGATCATCGGTCTAAATGAGCTAACAAGAAAAGCTAATGAGCTCGTAGTTAGTCAGTATCGACCTTTGGAAATTTATACATTTTTGGTATTAGAATATTTAGTCCTAATTTTAGTAGTTTCTTTTTTAGTAAGACGCCTTGAAAAGAGACTGAAGGTTTATTAAGTCCCACAAAAAGTTTTATAGGGAATATTTGTTTTGCTTGGTGTTTCCAAATATTTGATATTTACTTTTTTTAACTGGTAAGGTGAAGAAATGATTTCATTAAGCTCATTAAATTTATCAAACTTTCCGTCTGTTTCTGCTTCACTAAGTGCTTCTTCAACTAAATAATTTCTTGGAATTAAAGTTGGATTACAGCTNATCATCACATCTAAATATTCCTTACTTTCAACTCTTTTTTTCCATTCTCTTTTCCAATTATTAAACTCATCATCTTCAAATTCTTCATCGTCTGCATGATCATAATTCATTAAATTACAAAAAGTATTTGTAAAATCCGGTTTTTTTTGTTGCATCCATTTGATTAAGTTGTTGATGAGTTCTTCATCATCTTCACTTTGATCTTTAATACCTAGTTTTTTTTTCATCATTTGAAGCCATTTGTCCTTAAACAATGAACTAAAAGTGTTGATTAAGTTTTGAGCTATTTCAATTGATCTTTTCTCATCTTTATCGATGAGTGGTAATAAGCACTCTGCTAACCTCACTAAGTTCCATTGAATTATTGAAGGTTGATTAGCAAAAGAATATCTTCCTTGCGTATCAATTGAACTAAAAACTGTATTGGCATCATAATGATCCATGAAAGCACATGGCCCATAATCAATTGTCTCTCCTGATATTGTTGAATTATCTGTATTCATTACCCCATGAATAAATCCAACACGCATCCATTCTACAATCAAATTAATCTGTTTTTGCATGACAGCTTTTATGAATTCAATCGCTAAATTTTCCGAAAATTTTAAATTACTGAAATGTCTTTTTATTGAGAAATCCAAAAGAGATTTCATGCCTTCATAATCTTTATGTGCCGCTAAAAATTGAAAAGTACCAATTCTTATATGGCTACTTGCTACTCGTGTTAAAATAGATCCTTTTAATGGAACTTCTCGGTAGACTTTTTCGCCAGTCTCAACAACTGCTAAACTTCTTGTTGTTGGAATACCTAAATAATACATTGCTTCACTTATCAAATATTCGCGTAACATTGGTCCCAATGCAGCCTTACCATCTCCGCCTCTTGAATAAGGTGTTCGCCCTGAGCCTTTATACTGGATATCAAATATTTCACCGTCTGGAGTTACTTGCTCACCAACGATGTGGGCCCTACCGTCTCCAAGAATTGTAAATTGTCCAAATTGGTGTCCTGCATAAGCCTGTGCAAATGGCTTTGAACCATGAGGCAGTGAATTTCCTGAGAATAAATTGGATAAGTCTTCTTCTGAGATACCTTTTAAATTTAGGCCAAGCTTTTCGGCCAGTTCATTATTAACAATGACAGTACTTGGATTNGTAACTGCATCTGGTTTTAATTCTGAGAACAGCTTGTCAGATATTTGGGTATAACTACTTTGTAAATTCCACCCTGAATCAGAAAGGGATACATTATTTTTCATTGTTGCTGTAAACTTAATTTAATTTTACATATATTTATATCAAAATGTTAATTCAAAAAGAACTTGAAATAGTAGTTGAAGGAAAAGGGCTCTATAATATTACAGATATTATAAATCAAGCTATTAGCAAACATAGAATATCAAAAGGTATCTGCACTATTTTTATCAAACACACATCCGCATCTCTAATTATTCAGGAAAACGCTGACCCTAACGTCCTTAAAGATTTAGAAAATTACTTCGACAAAATAGTACCCGAAAACGATAATTATTTACATAGTGAGGAAGGTCCGGATGATATGCCTGCACATATTAAATCTTCTCTGACAAACACAACGCTAAGTATTCCAATTAAAGAAAAAAAACTTGACCTTGGNATATGGCAGGGAGTGTATTTATTTGAGCACCGATATAAGAATAATGATCTTGGAATAAAAAGAATTATTTCAATGACAGTGATTGCTTAATGAGGCATTCTAAATTTATCGTGACAAGCTTTGCAACTCGACCAAATTAAATTCTTCTGAGCCTCTTTTAATTCATCTCCTGTAAGGCTAGCAGCAATCTGGGTAAATTTTTTAACTTTGTCTGAAGTTTCAATCATCAAAGCATTAAATTCATCTTTTTGAAGCCAAATAGTAGGCAAAGCTTCTGTATCATAACCTGTTTTTGAATTTTCAGGAAAAAGATCAATGAGTTTATCGTAATTTGCGCTCATTTTTTCTGAAAGCTCTATGACTTTATCATTATTACCTTTTGCTATTTCTGCAGACATTTTTTTTGCATGGCTATAATTTTGCTTAAATAATGATTTTCTTTCTTTTATAATTTTTCCATGGTCGTCAGCAAAACCAATAAAAACAAAAAATAAAGATGCTAAGATTGACGAAAGCAGTATTTGCAAAATTATTCTCATATTTTAAATATATATTATGAAAATTAAAAATGACAATAGTACTTATGGGGTTCTTGCTCGACTCTTTCATTGGCTCACTTTTTTAATCCTATTAATTCAATTACCTCTAGGACTTTATTTGGACAATTTGGAGTTTTCTGAATTTAAATTAACTGTTGAAAATACACACATCATAATTGGTATGAGTATTTTTTACATAACATTATTAAGAATGATTTGGAAATTTTNGAATCCAAAGCCAATAACTTCAACTGTGAATAAATTACAATTAATAGCATCAAAGGCAGTACATGGACTTTTTTATATTACTCTTCTTTTAATTACAATCAGCGGAGTATTAAAACTTTTACTTTCCGGCGAGGAAGTTAATTTGATTATTTCCACGATATACATTGACTATTTTAACTACGAGCTTGCAGACCGATTCCAAACTGTTCATGTTATTTCAGCATATTTTTTGATACTTCTTTTCACTATTCATTTAGGAGCTGTTGTGTATCATCATCTCATACAAAAAGACCCAATTTTAAAAAAAATGCTGTGATCAAATATGACCGATAATCCTAATTTGTCTCAATTTCTCGATAGGCTGGAAAAATTAAGTGACGAAACTCGAACTGAAGCAAAAAACAAAAGGCATAAACTTGGATTAAGAACAGCAAGAGANAATCTCGATCACTTAGTTGATGATCAAAGTTTTTTAGAATACGGCGCTTTTGCGGTAGCAGCACAAAGAAACAGAAGAAAATACGAAGATCTTCAAATTGATACTGCGGCAGATGGTATTATTACTGGATTTTGTAAAATCAATTCTGATCTTATTGGTGAGGAAAAGTCTTATGCGGTTAGTGTTGTTTACGACTATTCAGTATTGGCAGGTACTCAAGGTTTTTTTCATCATATGAAACTTGATCGCATCTGTGAAAAAGCAAAAGAGTTTAAACTTCCAATAGTCATTTATACTGAAGGTGGAGGTGGAAGACCTGGTGATACAGATGTAACAACATCTGTTGCTGGTTTGCATGTCCCATCTTTCGCACTCTGGGCAAGTTTGTACGGTAGATGTTTGAGAATTGCTATAAATAATGGATTTTGNTTTGCTGGCAATGCAGCTCTTTTTGGAAGTGCAGACATCAGGATTGCTACAAAAAATTCCTGGATAGGAATGGCAGGTCCTGCAATGATTGAAGGTGGTGGACTTGGAAAGTTTGATCCAAANGAAATAGGACCGTCAGACATTCAAAAAAATAACGGAGTNATTGACTATGTTGCTGAAGACGAAAAAGAGGCAACTATTATTGCTAAAAAAATACTCTCATACTTTCAAGGAGACATTAAAGATTGGAAAGCTGATGATCAGACTCAACTAAGTAATATTATGCCCAAAGATAGAAGATGGTCTTATCCAGTAAGAGATATTATAAAAATTATTTCTGATATTGAAGAATTTACCGAAATAAAACCTGAATATGGAAAAGGAATTGTTACGTGCTTTATTAGAATAGANGGAAAGCCTTTTGGGTTATTGGCAAATGATAGTCAACATTTAGGTGGTGCAATTGACTCCGAAGGAGCAGACAAAGCATCTTCTTTTATTGAAATGTGCAGTGAATATGGTTTNCCAATTATCTCCCTAGTTGATACGCCTGGATTTATGGTNGGNCCNGANAGTGAGAAAGAAGGGGCTGTTAGAAGAATGTCAAATCTNTTTAAGATNGGNTCNAAAGTAAAAGTACCTTTAACNGCTATTTTTTTAAGAAAAGGATATGGACTTGGAGCTCAGGCAATGGTTGGTGGTAGTCTTCATGANCCAGTATACACAGCNGCNTGGCCAACAGGTGAGTTTGGAGCAATGGGGTTAGAAGGAGCTGTAAAACTTGGGTTTAAAAAAGAGTTAGAAAAGATTGAAGATAATTCAGAAAGAGAGAAATTATTCAATAGTCTAGTTGAAAAGCTCTATGATAAAGGAAAAGCCATAGAAGCTGCTGCTCACCTTGAAATCGACGCAGTAATTAATCCATCTGAAACACGAAGTGTTATCTTAAAATCACAAAAGGCCTTTGTATGAGAGATTATGAATTGGATGACAATGGATATTACAAAGCAAGATTAGGATTGATCGTTCTTCAGAGCGATGAAACTATCGAGCAAGAATTCAGAACCATTCTTGATCAAAGTATATCAATCAATCACTCACGCATTTACTGTGACAATATTGTAAGTAATGAAAATCTTGAACTTATGGAAAAAGAATTGCCAGCAGCATCTGCGTTATTACCTGATATNCAGTATGATAGTATTGGATATGCTTGTACATCAGGNGCAACAGTTATTGGCTCAGATAAAATTGAAAGTCTTATAAATAAAAAACATAAATCGGCATTTGTAACTGATCCAATAAGAGCTGTAAAAAAAGCTATGAGCACGTTAGGCTGTAGAAAAATAAATTTTGTATCACCTTATCAAGAGTCGGTAACAAAATCTTTACGTGATCATTTACATGCTAATAATTTTATAATTCAAAACCAAATTTCTTTTAATGAATCCGATGATAGGAATGTTGCAAGGATTTCAGATAAAGACAGCCTAGAAGCTATAATAGAAGTTGGTAAACAGGATTGTGAAGCTGTATTTATTTCATGTACTAACCTTAAAACATTTAAGATTATCAATGAAGCAGAGAAAGTATTGGATAAACCAGTAATCTCATCAAATCAGGCGATTNGCTGGCAAATGTTAAGAGAGGCTGGAATTAATAGTGCGGCTGGTCCAGGAATTCTTTTTTCAAAACATTAGCTAAGAGCTAACCAAACACCAACACCCACCATTAAGAAACCTGCTAACCCATTAATAAGCCTGATATTATTTTGTTTTTTTAACANAATACCTAAAGCTTGACCTCCTGTTGCGTAAATCATAAGTGAAATAAACTCAATTATAAGAATAATTATCACGAGTGCTGACATTTGCGGAATTAAATTTGCTTCGTAATTAATAAATGCAGGTACCATTGCAATAAAAAATGCCCAACCTTTTGGGTTTGCAACAGCAGTTATAAAACCTTGCATTGCTAATTTAAAAAAATTTATTTCAAATGAGTGTGAACCATCCAAATTTAATGCAAGTGATCCCCTTGAGTTAATCATCTGATACCCAACAAACATCAAATAAAGCCCTCCTCCATATTTGAAAACTGCAAATGCAATTGGAAAAGATGAGATGATCGCTCCACCTCCTACCACTGCTGTACCTGCCACAATTAAAACTCCNATTAATTCTCCAACCATCATTTTCATTGTATTTTTTACACCTATTGTAATTCCCATTGTTAAAGCAAGTGTCATNCATAAACCTGGTGTAATGGATATTATGAAAAAAACTGGTATGAAAAAGTAAAGTAATGNGAAATCAAAGATCATAAGAACGAGCAGTAGTATTTAAGGGNGCAAAAAAAAACGGGGCGCAACACAAACCCCTAAAGGTCTCTATTCCGCCCCGAAACTCGGCCTCCCGCCGACAAACTCCCCGAAGGGCTTTCGTTCTTTGTTCGTCCGATAGTTAAATACTAGCAAATAGAAAAATATTTGAAATAAGTTTTATTAAAAAAACTCCTTATACGATGTGGATAAGTGGATAAATAGTTTTTACCATAGGAATCAATATATAATTGAAAATACTTAATTAAGNCTCTATGCCCCAANACAAAGAATTCCATATTCTTTCATGAAAATAATAAATAGTTACCTTTGTAATAACTTCCAATGCAGCAATTAAACCAGCAGTTTCAAGAACTGAAAAATCTGATTTTAAAATTACTAAGTAACTGATTAAGAATGTATCTGCTGTTGCNGTTACTCTCCAGGTAAGAGCCTTTACTAATGATCTTTTTTTTGAACTTTTAGGCACAACATTTAATTAGTTATCTAATAAAGCTTTTCAATTACTANTTTTTTTATATTTNTTTAAAAATTAAACTATTGATTTAATTTGCCATTTTGACTAGTGGTGTTTCTTTGATTGGNAAGTGGCAAAGAGCGGAGGCGAAGCCAAGTGCNACACAAATCCACCACATTATTTCATATGAACCATAGTAATCATAAAATCTACCACCAAACCAGGANCCCATAAATGATCCTATTTGATGCGATAAAAATACAAANCCATATAGCATTGACATGTACTTTGTACCAAAAATCACTGAAATTATACCGCTTGTTAATGGAACAGTTGATAGCCATAAAATACCAAGTAAAGAAGCAAAGACAATCACAGATATCTCCGTTTTTGGAAGAAAAATAAATACCAAAAATAACATCGCACGAAGAGTGTAAAGTACTACTAGCAAATTCTTCTTCGATCTTTTGTCTCCTAAATGTCCAAAGAAAAGTGTTCCCAATACATTGAATAATCCAATCAACGCTAAAGACCAAGATCCAATCCAAATTGGCATTGATAAGTCATCTAAATAAGCTGGTAAATGAGTAGCAACAAATGAAACATGAAATCCACAAACAAAAAATCCAATCGTTAATAGAACATAACTCTGATTTTTAAATGCACCCCTNAGAATCTCTTCTAATGATGCTGCCGTACTATCTTCTTTGCTAGATTTAAATGAGGAAGTTGTAAGAGTTAAAGAAAATAAAACCATTACAAGAGAGATAAATAATAAATAAATAATTGAATTTTGCCATCCATTAATNTCAATTAAATATCCAGCAAGTGGAACTAACAAAAATTGCCCTAGTGAACCCGCTGCCATTACTACACCTAAAGCGAGTGTTTGGTACTTACCAGTGATCGCTTTACCTACAGCGCCTAAAATAACAGCAGTACCGCAACCCGCACAACCAAATCCAAATATCGCTTGTGATAAAAGAAGCAACATNGGTCCTTCAACTAACGACATCATGTACAGACCGATTAAGTAAAAGATAACTCCATAAAGCCCTGCAACTGCTGAACCATATTTATCAGCAACAGCTCCAAAAATAGGTGAGCCAATTCCAATCATTAAAAGCTGAATTGCTATTGCAAATCCGAAAACTTCACGGCCAGTTTGAATGTGGTCTGAAATAGGTATGAGATACAGACCAGAAGAATGACGAATACCAAAAGATACAAGAAGNAATACACAACCNCTTACAATNACAAGCGCCGCATAGGAATGTCTAAAAAGTTTCATTTAAGTAAGTTAAGTGATAATGTGAGATAAAGTAATAAAAAAAATCTATAAACATATTAATTATGTTGAAATTTCTCTTGACGCTTCCAGTTCTTAAAAGGCTTGTGCCATCTATTCTTAAAAAATTTTCCTTTAAGGAAATAAGTTATAAATATGACGACATACACTTCAATTTGGATTTAAGGTACCTAGTAGATCGAAGATTTTTTCTCTATGGCTACGATGCTAAAAATATTGAAATCCTAAATAAGTATATTCAAAATTACGAAACGAGTTACTTCTTAGATATTGGCTCTTGTTGGGGACTTTATTCACTACAAATTGCAAAAAAAAATCCAAGAATAAAAGTTTTGTCTTTTGATGTATTTGAACAAAATATAAATCGNATAAAAAAAATGTCCTTAAAGAATAATGTTCAAAATATAGAAACATATAATATTGCAGTAGGATCAGAGGAGTCTGAGGTAGAGTTTTCTGTTGATGAAAAATTTTCACCGAATTATTCAAAAGATCTGGATGGTAAATTTAAAATTAAAGTAGAGCAAAAAAAAATTGATACGATCTTAGTCATAAGAAATCAAAAAATTGCTATTAAAATTGATGTTGAAAGATCAGAAATGGATGTTCTAAGAGGGTCAAAAGAATTACTCGAAGGAAATGATTGTTTAATTCAGTTAGAATGTGAAAATGAAAATCAGAAAGAAGTATTAGAATTTCTATCTAAAATTGGTTACGCTAAGCTTGACCTTAAAGGTGAAAATGATGATTTATATTTTGCTAACTTCAAAATTGAATAATTTTTTATAAATGGACAGTAAAAAGTAAAATGATATTTACAATTGTGTACCTTCTGGTCTTAGTAATGCTTTTATCCATGGTAATTTACAAACAGGTAAAAAATATTGAGAGCACTAAGGCATTTAATGAAAGAACGATGCTAATTTTATGGCTTATACTTGGAATGGTTGGTCTCATCACTGGAGGGTTGTAATACCTAAACATTTATTGCACTGGTATGATAACCTGGTTTTTTATGAAAAAAATTTTAATTGTATTTTTAATATTATTTTTCTCACTAAAAAATTCATATTCTGACAATAATATTAAGGATAATTCTCCAGAAATATTTGAAGGANTCTCAGTAGAGCTTGATAGATTAGAAATTCAAGAGTCACTCAATCTCAAAGAAAATGGAAAATCNGTTTCAAGTAAAAACTGGATGATTGTTACGGCAAACGCCTATGCTTCNGCTGCNGGNGCAAAAATATTACAATCTGGAGGTACAGCAGCAGATGCAATGGTTGCAGCTCAATCTGTGTTAGGCTTAGTCGAGCCTGAGTCATCAGGAATTGGTGGGGGTAGTTTCTTATTATGGTATGACGGTGTAACGGGTAAAATAGTTACTTTAGATGGTCGTGAGACTGCACCACAAAACTCAACTTCAAATCAATTTCTAAAAAGTGATGGAACTAAAATGAAGTTTTTTGATGCTGTCATAGGTGGTCTATC
>FUFK010044087.1_pt1 | contig 13494 bp, 3 predicted proteins | sample 1021851 | NCBI WGS metagenome assembly FUFK01 (sample SAMEA51879418, study PRJEB19060) | metagenome | reverse complement strand
AAGCTGCTAACTTCTCTACTAGATCATTCGTTGTATTTAAAAATGAACTTGCAACCATTAATGTAGATTCTGCAGGTAGTGGATATGAAGGTGGTCAACAGTCAACTGCTGCATCAAGTAATCCATTCCAAGTAGGAACTGCCACTGCTGCTTTAAATGCAACTGGTGCGATAAAAAGTGTTAATATTACGAACAGAGGATCTGGATATACTATAGGTCCTGCAGTAGCATTTAGTTCTGGTGATGCTACTGGTACTGCAGACTTAACCAATGCTGGTAAAGTAGTTGTTGCTACAGTTGATTTTGGTGGATCTAACTACACTGGACCTAGTGCATCAGTTGCAGAACCTCCACAAAATACTTTTGCTGCTGATAGTGTAGTTGTCAATACAACCACTAACAGAATAACAATTACTAATCATAACTTTGAAACTGGTGACCAAGCAACATTTGATGCTACACAATTAGATGCAACTGCAGTAGCACCAACTGGTCTTACAGATGGTAGCACCTATTACATGATCTATGTTGATGCCAATACAGTTGAAGTCGCAGCAAACTTATCAGATGCAAATGCAGGAAATGCAATTAATTTAACTGCATCAGGTTCTGGTTCCATGTTCTTCCAAGGTGTTACTGCAGCTGTTACCCTCACTCAGTCAGGTGGTGTGGTTGATGGTGTAACAATTACTAATGCAGGAACAGGTTATGAAACAGCACCAGTAGTTACTATTACTGATTCTGGTGCAGGATCTGGTGCAAACGTTACTCTTACCATGGGTTACTCAGTTGGTGGTGTGACCATGACTGCTGGTGGTGAATATACTGCTGCTACAGTTCCAACCGTATCATTTACAAATGACCAGAATGATACTACTGGATCTGGTGTTGCAGGTACTGCTGTTATTGGTTTTCCAATAGAAACAATAACTCTAAATGATGTCGGTTTAGGATATAGAAATGTTCCTACAGTTGTCATTACAGGTGGTGTACCAGCTGGTGATGCACCAACCACTGAAGCACAAGCAACTGTTACTTTAGACGAAAAGACTGGTAGATTAGGAACTTTAAGTCTTGATAACATAGGTGAAGGATATCTAACCACTCCAACAGTTACCCTTGAGGGTGGTGGTGGTAAAGACGCTGTTCTTCAAGTTGATATACAGTCCCTTACTGGAAATGTAACATCTACAGGATCTGGATATACTGCGGGAAGTTATGCTAATGTAGAATTTACAGGTGGATCTCCAACAGTTGTTGCAACAGCGACATTTACCGTTCCAGGATTTGCCACAACTATTACTAATGCAGGTTCTGGATATGCTGACGGAACTTATCAGATTAACTTATATAATACTCCAACTCAGACATTCACTGTTACAGTTGTACAAAGAACTAAAGTTACATATACTTCAACTTCTGGAACATTCCAAGTTGGAGATCTAGTTACAGGTAGTGTATCTGGAGCAACAGGTACTATTACTGTAGTGGATCCCAATGGTGCTTACTTCTATATGAGCAATGTTACTGGGACATTCTTAGATGGACAACAAGAAAACGCAACAGGTGGAACATCTAATGCTGTTGGTGTTATTGATGTTCTCGGTGAAAATACAGATAGGTATGTGATTAACGGTGTAGAAGCTGGTGCTGTAACTCTAACCGATGGTAATACTTACAAATTTGATCAGTCTGATAGTAGCAACACTAATCATCCAATGCGAATTAACCCTTCAATAACTGGGGTTGATACTAGAATTCAAGGAACTCCTGGTGCAACAGGTGCTTATTTTGAGGTTATAGTTGGTGCAGGTACTTCTTCCACTAATGCAACTGGTACTTACGATTGTCAAGTACATGGTTCTGGAATGAGTGAACCTACTCCTAATATCACTTTCCAAAGTGGTGCAGCAGGAGTTGCAGGTACACAGATGACTGCTAATGTCACCATTGCTAGTGGACAGGTAACACTTGTAGAACTTCTTACTCAAGGAACTGGATATGCTTTAAATGACACACTATTCCTTGAAGATGAAGACGTTGGCAGTGGTGGAGGATCTGGATTCCTTTTAACTCTAACTTCTGAATCTACTGGTATTACAGCAGTTAGTGATATATCTTTAGGGGGAGCTGGTTATCAAGTTGGAGATGTTCTTTCTGTAGATGATTCTACAGTTGGTGGTGGAGGTGGATCTGGATTTCAATACACTGTAACTGACGTAGGTTTCTGTAATGCAGTAACTGTAACCTCTGGTGGTACTGCCTTTGAACAAGCGGATACGTTAGTTCTTGGTGCAATTGGTGGTGAGCAAGCGGTTCAAGGATCAGGATTACAACTCTCTATTGCTACTATAAACAGCAAAAAGAATTTTGAAGTAGACCAAGATGGTCAGATGACCATTGGTGATGCTCTTGGAACATATACAAGAATTACTACTGATGGTGTACTAAGTGCTGTTAACTGGAGTGTTAGTCAAGCTGGTGTTGCATCACTTAAGGGTGCAACCGTAGCTGGTAATGGATCATTTACTGGAACTCTTGCGGTCACAAGCACATCTACATTTACAGGATTAGCAACATGTAATGGTGGATTAGAAGTCACTGGTGGTCCATCTTCTATAGAGCAGTTAACTGCTAAGTTTGCTGATGGTACAGCTTCACAACCATCAATATCATTTGATAATTCTAATACTAGTGGACTTTTCCAATCAGCAGTAGGTCAAATTGGATTCAGTCTTGGTGGAGTTCATGTAGGTAACCTTTCTACTAACGAAGGATTTGACTTTACTAAGTTGCAAGTAGATTCTACTATAGGTAGTTTAACTCCATTCTTTAAAGTAGATACTGGTAATAACAAGTTAGAAATAGGTCCTGCTGCACAAAAATTATACATTGATAATACAAATACTATTGGAAGTGATGGTACAGATATTAATGTTCCAATAAACTTTAGCACAAAGGGTCAAGGTAATTTTGTATTTAAAGGTGGCACAAATGTAGACTTTAGTGTTACTGATGGAACTACTGAAAAGGTTAGAATTGAAACACAAAGTGGTGATACATTCTTTAGTGGTAATTTGAATGCTGGATTAATTCAAATTTTAGATAATACAATTAATAATAATAGTACCACTGCTACTCGTTCATTTGGACATGTTCTAGCAGTTAATGTAACTGGAGTGGGATCTGGATATACTGACGGGACATATACAGCAACTGCAACTAGTTCTACTGGAGATGGTACTGGATTAACTTTAACACTTACAGTTTCTGGTGGAGATTTTTCAACAGTTACTATAGTTGATATTGGTCAAAATTATAGAGTCGATGACACTGTTACAATTGCAGCTATTGGTGGTGGTTCTGGAAAAACTATTACTATCACTGATGTTGATGGTGGTGGTATTTCAATCAAACCTAACGCTGGATTAGATGTACTCTGTGATACTACAGGATCACTTGTCGTTCCTGCAGGTACTACAAATGAACGTCCTAATGCATTAGATCGTAAACCAGGTGCTATTAGATACAATACTACACAGTTACAGTTTGAAGGTTTTAACGGACAAGACTTTGTTTCTCTTGGTGGTGTAAGAGACGTTGACCAAGATACTTACATATTAACTGAATCATCACCTGGTTCAGATGAAGATACATTTGAATTCTTTGCAGAAGGTGAAAATCACCTTGCGATAAACAAAAATACCATGACATTTAAAGGTAATATGTCAAGTATTGTTTATCCAGACACTGCATTCCTACATACCATTCCAAACTCTTTCAATATTGATGGTACAAGTTTTAGCATCAACCCATTAAATGTTAAGTCTTCTGGTTCAACTATCGTATCTGTCAGAAATAAAAAAGACTTTGAAGTTACTGGTGGTTTAAGATTTAGAAATGTACCTGCACAAGGTGTTGTTGCTACATTGGAGGCTGCTTCATTAACACAAGTTGCAACTTCATATACACCATCTACAACTGTTACCTCAGCCACAACTTCTGCTCAGATTGAAGGTTCTGGATTGACTGTAGATATAACAACAGATGCTAACGGAACTGTAACTACAGTCGCTGTTAACAACGGTGGTACTAACTATGAAGTTGGTGAAGTTATAACTATTGCAGGTACTGCTGTTGGAGGAACGACTCCAGATCAAGACATAACAATTAAAGTTGAAACTATCTCTGGTGCATCATCTCCAATATCAAGAAATGATGTATTGAGACAGAACTATACAACTAGATTAGATTCTAAACCATTCATTGATTTGGATGCTAATGGTTCTGAAGCAGGATGGAAAATTAATAGAGGATGGAATGGTGGATCTACATCATACTTAACTATATTTGATTCTACTGCTGACTTTGTAGAACTTGATGACTGTCGTGTTGAGGGCGGTACATTTGGTCCTATGACCCAAACCGCAACTATCGTGCAATTTGATAAAACACAATACAAAGGTGCTAAGACTCTTATCACCATTGAGAGTAATGATGGTAAGGTTCACATGTTTGAGGTCACTGCTATATGTGCAGCTGCAGGTACTGCTGCTCACGCAACAATCACCAACTCCATCACATCAGATAATGACTTGATGGATGCAACTATAGCAGTTGCTGGTAATAGTGTTAATATTCAATTAACTAGATCACCAGCAGCAACATCAACTACTAGTTACACTGGTAGATTTACAACTACTAAAGTTAAGGTATAAATAAACCTGAGGTAATATAACGTCATGCCAACCAAGAATTTTTCATCAATTGGAGGTTTTGCAGTAGGTTCTACTGAAGTCGTCAACACAGAGTTCGAGCTCAAGAACATATCTGCAATTCACATGGTCAGCGATAATTTCGCTGATGCGAGCCATGACAAGTATCTAGTTAAAAGAGTAACAGATTCTGCCAACAATACCTTACAATTGACATTAGATGGAACTACTGCTCTAGCAACAAACACACCTGCACTTGCTGCAGATAGAGTTTGTTTTATAAAAGCAAGAGTTTTTGGTCAAGAAACTACTAGTAATCAATATGTTTATGCAACAACATTTGATCTTGTAGTTACTACTGCTAATGATGGAACTCCAACAGTAGCAGCTACCTATGAAAATATTATTAGGAACAATCCACCAGGACAAGAACTCTGGAACGTAACTCCAGATGCTTTCCAAATTGGAGGAGCTCCTTATTTCACTTTTGAAGTGAAGTCAGTGACTACCAATTCTACAGTTAAATGGATTGGAATTTTAGATATTACCGTCGTATCATAACCGTTTGGAAAACTAATGGCTCTTAAGATTAATTCTGACCAACAGAGAATATCAGCATCGGGTGCTACCCCTACAGGAAATTGGGTTGGTGCTACGTATAGTAGGACTGTGGGAGGACTTGTAAATATCCTTTCAGTTGGACACGGGTTTATAGGAAACGAAAAATTATATATTGACTTTACTTCTGGTGGAGAGACAGACGGAACATATATTGTATCAAAAGTAGATGATGATAATTTACAATTTCAGAGTACTAATTTAGGTGTAATTACTGCAGGTAATACTCTAGCGTATAGGAGAGTAAGATCTTTAAGCATACAGGGTGATGAATCTGTAGAATTTTCAGTAGGTGTAGATTCCAATGAAAAGGATGCTATAACTTTAAACTTAAATCAACAAGAATAATATTAGAGTTGGTGTTAATACTACCGATCCACAATATGAGCTAGACGTTGAAGGACAGATCAGAACAACTCGTTCTATCATTTCAGATACTGCACAGGTTACAAACCTTGATATCAATACGATTATCAACCCTGCATTAGATCTTCGTGGTCCTAATTTAATTAACTATGAAGATACAGATGTAACAAGTCCTACCTTTGGGACAATATTTTACCCAACTGCTGACACACCTCCTNTAAGTGATCAGTCTAGAAGGGTTGCTACTACTGANTTTGTATATAAAGTTGCTACTAATGACACTGGTGGNCGTGTATACGTATCACANACTATTGGTAGTGATCTAAACGATGGTCGTTCAGCTGCAAGACCAGTTAAAACAATTAAGAAAGCAGCACAGATTGCTTATACTTTACAAAAAGCACAACCAGATCCTAGTGACGAATACGTTTCACTAATCGTATCTGGTGGTGAATACTTTGAAGATAACCCAATTACACTTCCTAGGAACTGTTCACTTATTGGTGACAACTTAAGACGAGTAATTGTTAGACCTCAAAACCAAGATCGTCACATGCTTAAAGCGTCTAACGAGACGTATGTGTTCGGTGTTGTATTCAGAGACGCATTACAGAATCAGTCAGATCCACAAAGTACTGTTATTCATACTTGGAAGTATGCGTTTGTGTTTGATGACAAACAAAGATTATATTACGAACCAGAGTTAGGACAGATTCCATCAATACCTGGTGATAAATTCCGTGGTGATAACCTTTTCAGCATTACCTTTACCAACCATACAGGTAACAATACAACTCTTCAAGTTGGTTACTTTGTACAAGGTGGATCTTCTGGTACATTGGGTACAATTCAAGAAGTTACATTTACAGGTCCTCAAGCATCACCATACTCCACTGGTGCTGTTAAAGTCTTAATTACATCAGGTGTTAATGATGTATTCCAAGACGCTGAAAAAGTATTCTATGATGCTGTAGCAAATGATATTATTACTGATATTAATAACGCAAGTGTATCTGATAGATTTGACGTATCTGATGCTGAATCATTAAGACCTGAATTAGAAACTATTTCTAACCAGATTTATCAGCATACAATCAACTCAGAAAGAGAGACTATTGCTTTTGCTGGTGATGCTACTAAAGTAGATATAACTTCAGATCGTATTACAATTACTGGTCACGGACTTAAGACTGGTGATCAAGTATACTATGAAAAAGATGAAAATGCTGCGGCTCTTGGTGGTCTTACTGACAGCACAGTTTATTATGTAAGAAACGTTGATGCTAACACTATAGAACTTTATGATCTTTGGGTAGATTCTATATCTACTACAGCTACTACAGGTATTAGAAATTTAAGTTCTGTTTCTCCAGATACTAAACTTCACTTGTTTACCACTGGTAAGATTATGCCAGAAGGTAACCATCTCTTTATTGATACTCATCAATTTGCAAGTGGTGATGGTGTAGTATACCGTGAGAGTAAGATGGGCAAGATAGACGGTCTTGTCTCTGGTACAACATACTACGTTTATAAAGAAAATAAAAACTGGTTTAGACTTGCAGCATCTGCTGCTGACGCATTAAACAAAGATGCTCAAGGTAATGATGCTCCTGTAACTCTTCCCATTAATAGCACAGGTTTAGGATATCAAAGATTTGAATTATCGGATAGAATTCTATCAATCGCTTCGATTGATACTTCACTCACTACACAGCAAACTTACAATGGTGTTATATTCACACTTGCTGGTACTGCTTATCATGACTATGAGGTAGGACAAGAAGTTCAGTTATATGGATTCACAAGTACTGCAGTTGATTTTGGTGGATCTGTAAACTCATCTTGGAGTTTATCTTCTGGTGAAGTTACAGTTACTTTGAGTACTGTAGATAATGCACTTGTCACTAATCTATTCTCTAACTGGATGTCACTTGGAGAATGTGGTCTTAAATTTAACTTCGGTGGAGCTGGATCAGAAGCATTAAGTAAGACATATCATATTGACAACTTTAGTTTGGGATCTGGTACTCCATCTCTACCTGGCAATACTGCACTAGGTATGGGTTATGCCAGATATAATAGCTCCAACTTAACTGTTACTTTTGTACTTAAGACAGCAAATATTCAGTCAACAACTAATACTGCAACTGCTAGTGGTTCTACAGTTAGTATTTTAGATAACATTGAAGATCTTAATGGTAGAAAGTATATTACACATCGTATTGAACGTGCTGATGGATACTCATTACAGTTTGTAGTAAGAGCTGCTATCAGTGTATTCAATACAACATTTAATCCAACTGGTAACCAGTCAGTTATTTCAACTAGCAACTATGTTCTAGCATCTCTAAGGAACTCTCCTTATGGATTTGTTAAGATAGATCAGACAGACAGATATAGAGATGGTGCAGAATCTATCAGAGCAAACCAAGAATTTATTGCACAGGAAGCATATGGATATGTTAAGTCTCATTATGAAAACTCTGCTACTAGAAATAGCACTTTATCAATAGGACCTACTACATTCTCTGCATTAGGAGATACATTTGATCATCCTATTACTGAGTGGTCTACTAATTTCAATAAGTTAACAGTTAAAGTTAATACTGGACATAACTTATTCCAAGGATTCCAAAATCATAATCACATCTATAATGGTGGTACAGCAACTAATGCTATTACCATTACACAGGGTAGTGTTCAGAAAGACGTAACTGATGCAACATACAATCCAGTTACAGGTGATCTTGTATTAACAATCGGTGCACATAGTTATACTACTGCTAATACATTGACCATTGCAAATGGTGCTATTAGTTTCACATGTTCTAGAGATAATCACGCAACATCTCATACCTACCCAAGAGCAACAGATCCTGCATACGGTGCGACTCTAGCAATTAAAGAAGTAGATGCTTCTGGTACAGTTACTGTTAATGTTGGTGTATCTGCTGGTGTTCAAATTAAAGGTAGTTCCACTGCTGCTATTAATGGCACATGGGCTATTGATGAGGTATATGATCACAGAACATTTGTATTAGATCTAGGTATCACTTCTCTTACAACTGGTACCACTGGAACTGACGGTACATTCCAAGATATAAGAAAACCATTTAGAACTCCAAATAGTTTCCCAGTAAATAACAAACAAGGCGATGCTGCTGATTTACTAGCTGCTAACGCTGAGATGATTGCTGAAGTAGCTGTCGAGAANATGGTTGCTGACACTGGTTACAGTGTACCTACAGGTAATACAGCATGTACTGATGACATCAAAGACTTCTTACAGAAATCACTTTATCACAACCTCAAGTGGGGTGGTAATGATAGAGTATATGATGCTGCTAATTACTATCTAAAACAAGTAACTACAAGTAATCAAAGTAAGTATATTNNNGCATTCAATTATGCAAAAGNNTATGCTGCTAAGGTANTTCGTAACTTNCCNATNNTAAGNCANCCNCATACNCTTCANACTCAGTTCTTTAATACTACAATNACTTTAGATAGAGCAGTATACGGACTGGTTCCTAATAAAACACAGGATGCTGCAAACTTAATTAATGCTAACAACACATTTATTTCTAACGAAGCAGTAGAACGTTTTGTTTCTAGTATGACTGAGACTCCAGTTGAGGCAGTCAATGGAAATGATATTACTATCAATGCACTTAATGGTACTACTCCAACAAATACTAGTCCACATACATTCCAAGGTTTAAGCACATATCAGTGGCAACCTTCAAATGTTGCTTATGATCCACTCACAGGTGAGATGATCATTACTATTAATTCTCACCCATTTGTTGATGGAGACAGAATTTTAATAGCACCTAATTCATTAACATTTACATGTGCTTCAGATGGTAACTCTGATCAGAAAACATATCCTCGTACAACAGATCCATACTATAACAAATACATTGGTGTACGTAAGGTAGATGCTAATAATATTAAAGTCAATGTTGGTAAAGCAAAGACTGATGTTACTGCACATACATTTGTAAGTGCTACANCNACTGCTATCAGCAGAGCAATNGTTTATAACGATACTGGNTTTACNNANCATACNGTAACCAATGCATCNTATGAACCAATTACAGGTGTNTTACANTCTNACAATTCCTAATCATGGATTNACTGTAGGNGANAANGTACANGTTGCACAGGATTCATTGACNTTTACTTGNNCNATGGATGACAACTTATNCCAAGCACACATANCCAAGAGCAACNGACCCTGCACTTAATGTTTGGNNGAGTGTTNNTAACGTTACACAGAATACTTTTGANATTAANGTAGGNACTACACCTCCTGTNACATTTACTCCTACAAACGCTGTATATACCCCTACAACAGGTCTTGTTGAGGTTACCATAGGAAACCATACACTTGAAGCTCCTACCTCTCATACTGTAGAAAATGCAACATTAGATGTTGCTACAGGTGTCATGACTGTTACTATTACAGATCATGGATTCCAAGAAGGAAACAAGATTAATATTGCTCAAAGTTCTATAACTATGAGTTGCCCTTATGGTGGCGGTGGTCAAGAATCTTATCCAAAAGCTGGTCAATATATTGATGGTAAGTGGATCAATATATGGAACGTAACTCAGAATACATTTAGTTTTGACACNACTGGTGGTGTANCATTATCAGTTAANGATGCTCATACATTTGTNTCTGCAACNNCTNNTGGNTTNANNCGTGTTAAAGAACATNTCAAACTTACAACAGGTGCATTNACATTTAAGTGTGCTGAAGATAATTTCTCAACTGAACATTCTTATCCAAGAGCACTTGTAGATACACATACAGCAACTAATGGTACAACTTATGATCCTAATACAGGTATCATGAAAGTTACCACTACTGCTGCTCATGGAATGAGAAATGGTGATTGGGTTAAGATATCAGAAAATTCCATGACATTCAGTTGTGGATACAACGGTGCTAGTGGAACTGCTGCACAGAAAACATATCCAAGAAACACTGACCATATTGCTAATAAGTGGCAGAAAATTCTTAATGTAACTGCAACAACATTTGAAATTCAAGTTCTATCTACAATTCCATCTACTAACCTTGATGCACATACATTTGTTTCTGCTACTGCAAATGGAATCCAACAGAAACGTGATAAGTCTTACAACACTTCAGTTCCTATTGTAGCAACATCTGGAACTACAATTACTATTGACGTTGGTATTTCTTCTAATTCAACTGCACACACCTTCCAGTCTGCACTTAACAACTCAGTTATTACTGGTGGTAACTATGCACATACATTTATAAGTGCTGTTACTAACGGTGTTAAGAGAGCAACATCTTCCACAATCTTAAATTACATTCCATCTGCTTCAACATATAATCCTTCAACAGGAGATATGGTTTTGACTATTGGATCTAATGAATTGTTAGCTCCAACTACACATACTTCTACTGATGGTGCTTATAATCCTAATACAGGTATTATGACTGTCACCGTTGCTAATCATGGATTTAATGTTGGTGATAAAGTTAAATTCGATGTCGGTGCTATAAGCTTTAGTTGTACTCATGGTAGTGGTGGCACAACTGCATATCCTCGTTCTTCCGATCCAATCGCGAATAAGTGGGTTATCATTTCTAATGTAACTCAGAACACATTTGATGTTCAAACATTAGATACCGTTCCTTCTACTAATACTACAACTCACACTTATGTAAGTTCTGCCCCTAATGCTATTAGTCATGCTAGATCTACAGTTAAGGTTGCAACCAACTCTCTAATCTTTAGTTGTACTCATGGTAGTGGAGGAAACAAAACATATCCTCGTGTAACTGATCCTATTGCTNCTGCAAGATTCTCAATTCCTAATCACAATAAAGATTGTAAGGATGATGTTTCTGATGTATTAAGAGCTGTTGCTTATAACCTTACTAATGGTGGTAACGATGCTGTTTATGATCATGCAGGTTACTTTGTAGGAACTCCTCACGTAGATGGAGAAGAGTTCTATGCTCGTGCAGTCATGGAGATTGCAAGCAATATTACTCAACAAGTTATTGCAAATGAAACTGTAAATATCAGAGGTTGGCATGGTAAGATTCAAGACAAAGATCTTACTATCACAGTTGATCCTGATGGTTGTGCAAATGAGAAATCAACAGTTGATACATTATTCTCTATCGTAGAACAAGCAATTGCTACAGATAGTCTTGCTCATGCTACAGATACTGTCGCTACAACACCTACATGTGTTGATGCCATATCTGCGGTTGATACATTCTTTGGTATTCTTACAACTGCACTTGGTTCAGATGGTTCTTATGGAAACTTAGATGCTGTAACTAGAACATTCTCACCTGGCGATCAGCAATGTTTAGATGATGTTCTTCATATAATTAGAGCGTTCCAATATGACCTTAGATACACTGGTAACTCTTCTATAGTTGAAGCTGCTAACAAGTATATCTTAGGTGGTGCTATCAACCATGTTACCCAAGAGGTAGATTATACTCGTGCAATATTTGCTTACGCAAAAGAACTTTGTATTAAAGCGATTAGAAATGATTTAGAACCAGGTTTCTTCTCACCAATTGCTCCTGTTTCTAACAGTACAATTACTGTAGATTCTAGTGCACCTGAATGTGCTAACGTTGTATCTGCATTGACTACAAACTGGGGTATATTAGATAACGTACTTTCCAGTGCATCTCTTTACAGTGGAACAATAACAAATCCAGATCCAATTATTGAAGAACAAGATGCTCAAAAATACAAGTTCCCACTACTTAATATATTCCTAGATCTTCCAGTTATTGAAGCATCACCTTATATTCAAAACTCTTCACTTATATCATTCCTTGGTGGTTCTGGTTGTGATATTGATGGTGCTAAAGTTGCTACACCTAACGTACCTAGACCTGGTATAAAACTTGATGGTCAAGGTAATGAAATTGCACAGTTCGACCCACAAGGTAAGTCGATGGTTGCAAACGCATTCACTATCATTTGCTTTGGTGGTACTGCATACAACGTTACCAACGATGGTTACACCCAGTTGGTTTCTGTGTTCGCTATCTTCTGTCAAGATGGTATCGTATGTCAATCTGGTGGTTATGCATCTGTTACTAACTCAGCATCTAACTTCGGTACTTACTCACTACGTGCTACTGGATTTAGAGCAGACCCATACAGCTTTGACATTGGTGTTATTGATAGTATTACTAACGATACTGATCAAAATGGAGTTGAATCTGGCAGACAAATTATTCAAGTTTCTGGTACAACATTAACTGCTATTCCTATTGAAGATTACATCATTAGAATTGGTGGAACTAGTCCTACTGATCCTGCAGTCGAGCATATTATTCTTGAAACTGAAGTTGTTAGTGGTGCTCCTGGTACTCAAGTTGTTGCTAAGATTACAACTAACCGTGCGATGGACTATACTGATACTACTACAAGTACAGTATACAGTTATGCTAATGGTAATTTAAGTAGTCTTGTTAATAGGTCAATTCAGTTCCACAGACCTTCTGTTGTTAACTCATCTTCACATACTTGGGAATATGCAGGATCAGGTAACACTTATGCTGCTCTACCTCAGAACGGTGGATTTGGTTTAGGTACTGCATTTGAAGCATCTGAACAAGGTTTCGGACAAGTTTATACATCAGGTACTAACGAGTTTGGTGACTTTAAGGTTGGTAACTTTGTTACTATCTTCAACAGAACTGGTGCTATTAGTTTCGTTGGTACTGTTAGTATCTCTGAACTATCATCTATTAAGATTGTTGGTG
>FUFK010043637.1_pt1 | contig 13494 bp, 33 predicted proteins | sample 1021851 | NCBI WGS metagenome assembly FUFK01 (sample SAMEA51879418, study PRJEB19060) | metagenome | reverse complement strand
CCACAGCATCAGTAGAAATATCATTTGATGTTCCATTGGGTGAATTGCATCACCTGTTTGCATCTGCAGACAACCAAGAGGATTTCTTGGAGTTCATCGAAGATGAAATACACAATCAGGTGCATAGATACATCGAAGAAGTCGTAGACAATCTTGGCTATGCCTGTGATGATGTGTGTATTGATGCGTGTAATAACGTGGAAATATTTGGCGGCATCGACTTGGAAGATGTCGAAGTAGAGGAATCGGAGATTGAAGATGCCTAAAAAATACATTCATGTAAACCAGCACCGCATACGTGCAAACAAAAAGAACGGCACGAATGACCCTGTGATTACGATTAAGGAAGGCCGAAAGAATACCTACTGCAATTCTGTAGAAATTCTAGGTGCGTCTACCATAAGGTATGGTGGCAATGACAAACCAATACTATCTTGCGGAGCAAGAGTAGTTATCGAAACCGAAAGCGANGTAAGGATTAGCAATGACTAAAAAGTACAANGGNATTGATGCCGCAACTGTAGCCCGTCTGAAAGACGGTGTAACCAACTTCACCCAAGAGGATGCACGTTACTACATNCGTCTGCANGGGACAGANGCANTGATTCTNCATGACCCAANCATCAATGAGTGGGTCTGGTACAAGGNGACTGCAAAATGACACAGATNNANACACGACCTGACTGGCTGACAGGCCACGGCTCACCCTCTGACAGAGGTAGTGCAGATGCCTACTATGGTAGGCCATTTGACCCACACTACTGGCCTGAAGGTACTTACAAAGGCACTCGTGTGTCTGCATCAGACATGACAGAGGAGCAGAAGGAAGCCTATCGTGAGGCATATTATAATGAAGAAGATAGGAAGGATTGGGGTGACTAAGAAGCTAACACCAAAAGAAATCAAGAGGCGCATCGCTAGATTCAAGCAAGCGTATCCAGAGATTGATTGGGAAAGTGACCCGTGGTATAATCCACCACAGGAAGATGAAACACTAACCGAATACGAGAAATGGAAACTGAAAAGAAAGGAAGGCAAGGATGCCTAACCATTGTTACAACCGACTAACAATTACGACAGACAACTATGGGTTGCTAATCCAGATGCGTGATGCTGCATTGATGGAAAACGAACAACTCTTAGAGTTCCTGTGTCCCTTCACAGAGGAGACTGACTACGAGTATGACTATGATTGGTGCGTAAAAAACTGGGGAACAAAGTGGGACATCTTTGATGTCGAGATAGTGTCCCTAGCGGATGAACGGCCTAGTGGGTTCACAGCTATTCTTGAACTTAAATTTAGCACCGCATGGTCGCCGCCTATCGAGGCAATAAAACATGGTGCGGAGCGATACGGCTTTGACTTTTTCCTTACCTATGTAGAACACGGCATGATGTTTACAGGTATGGCTACGCCTTTGATGGACGAGACATACACATATACCTTTGGTGTGCCGCCGCATGAGGAGATGCCCTGCCAGCTAGTAGACGAGTGGGGTATAGATGTAGACTATGACGACTACATCATGTCTGCAGAAGATGACGAACTGTCTGACGACCAGAAGGAGTGGCGAAAGATGTTGCGTGAAGACATGCAAAAGGAGTATGGCAATGGGTAAATACATTGTAAAGATGACCCTTGAACAGTGGGTAGAAGCCCAAGATGAAGACGATGCAATAGAGAGTGCAAAGTTAAACTTTGACTATAGTGATTTACACTACGCAAATATAGAGGTCTATGAGGAAAGAGGTAGAACATGGGTAAGAAAAGATATACAGCAGTAGGCGTGATGGAGTTCGACATGTTTGTTGAGTTCGATGAAGACGATATCCCTGCAGGCATGGATGAGTGGGAGTATGCCCGTCATCTTGCTGACCACGGGCAATGGGAAGAAGAAGCAAATGGCGGTGACTTCCGCATTTGTAATGTAATGGAGAACTAGGAATGATTCTAGAAGAAGTTGACGAGGTTTACATGTCTGGCATTCGCTCAGACTTAGAGAAAGTTATACGAAAGTTTATGTCTGATACATATGGAAAGAAAGCGTTAAATAAAGAGATACGCTTTAGCCTAATGGTCAGGCACGAGGAGAGAAAAAATGATTGATGTATCAAGTTTGTTTATATANNTAGTAATCGTAGGCTTTATTGGCTACTACATTTTGAATAGGAAAAAGTAATGATGTTAGCAATATTAATTGACCCGTTCCACGAAACGATTGAAATGGTGGACTACTCTGGAGATTGGGAAGATATTTCTGCACTAATTGGGTGTGATTTATTCACGACCATTAACCTTGGCGACAGTGACACGCTGTACGTAGATGACGAAGGGCTGTACGTTAAAAACCAACGCTTCTTTAACCTAGAAGGTTATCCGCAACCTCTCGCAGGTCGTGGCCTTGTGTTGGGATACACCCCCGATGGTGATTCTACTGATAGTAGCCTGACTGTATCACAGGTACAAGATATGGTATCATGGTGTCCCGAAGGCTTGACAGTAGAACCTAGCTTTGAGGTGTATGGCTTCAATGAGCCTGAAGATATCCTTGATGCTTTGGGCATTGACCCCAAGACATTTACTGGTACAGTAAGCAGAGGCAGAGGAGACAGAAATGGCTGACAACAAGGAAGACATTAAAGAATTTCAGGAGTGGCTAGAGCAATGCCCGACTGATTGGTGGACAATAAGCCAAGAGGCAGACGATGTTCGTGTCATGGCGTTTTACATAGGAGAAAATAATGCTTGACATACCCCTATCAATATCATATATTGAGATTGGAATCCTGATTGGTGTGTGGTTAAACACGACAATCAATGTGTATAATTTTATGAAAGGATAGCCTGTGGCTAGATATGAAGTTACGTTTGTGATTGACACAGACATTGAAGATGCAGGTCAGCAACCTTGGTGGCTCTTTTTGGGTGACAGCCCAATGCCTATGGAATGGCTTGAGTATGTAATGGTTCGTGATCTGAATCCAGAAGAGCAGGTATTGGACGTTGAGTTCATGCCTAATACGATTAACGTGATTGACATGGTGCAAAAACCAGAACCACCAAAGCCAATCCTCAAACTAGTGGTGAATAACGATGACAAAGAATCCGAAGAAACCGAAGAGCCGAAGTCCGATAGCTAAGTCCCTTGGACAGGGGCAGTATCAGCCAAAGGTAGTGAAGCCCAAAAAAGGCAAGGGAAGCTACAGCAGAAAAGGTAAAAGTAGATGACCAATAAACATACAAAAATGTTTCACCCTTGGTATGAGGATAACGTACTCAGCAAATGGGAGAAGACAAAAACCGGTGATAAATCATACACTTACAAGAAGGTCAAGCATGTACGTTCACACAAGGACGACAGGCTTGGTCGTCAGTGGGAACACGAAAGGATTTGGAATGACTAGACATCACCTAGTACTCATGGATGAGTTGCAACCGCAGATTGGTTCAGGCCACAGGTGGGTCGAAGCAAAGATAGGATACAAGTGGGTGTTCGTGCGTGAACGNNCAGACGGGAANCGNAAGCGNATCAAGCGGCAACTATGGGACACTCTNGTAGCACAGACAGAAAGNTATCTTGCAAGGCAAGAAAAAGGNTTTGCAAAACTTAAAAAGAAAGCGGAGAAGCGTAATGGTAACCCAAGAGGTTAAAGAATTTATGAACGCAGTTTGGGATGCAGAAGTAATCGAAGGTGAGAAGGTCATTGACAAACACCTTGGTTTCGGTGCTGAACCAGACATCAAGTTCATTACTAAGAAAGCAAACGGTGACACAGGTTGGTGGAGCGCTAAGAAGATGATGGCGTTGGGTGTAGAATGGCAGTAGAGGAGAAGATTAGCAATGACTGATTTAATGAGAGTAGAAATTGATGGCGACCTGTTTATGTGCATCATGCAGGATGACGAGAAGGCAGGGACTGTTAAGCTATGGCTGTCTGACCAGCAAACTAGTTACCCTGACAAAACTGTGGTACTGCCACGGGATTGGTGTACAGAGTGGGTAGGCGGCGACTACGAAGGACTTTATGTGACAGATGTGCGTGGTATGGGTCTGTCTATACTAACTGGGTATGCAAACGAGTGGGCATACCTGTATCGTGATGCTGACAAGGGAGAATTTGGCGATGAAACACATGAGTGATATTGATATAGTAGCGTTCTATGATTGGCTTGACACCTACCCTAAAGGTGTGCTACAGTGGGACTTAGTAGACGTTCAAGAAGGACTGCGAGTAATAAACTTTTATGTGCAAGAGGAAGAGGATGACGATGAGTAAGAAATACAAAGGCATTGAGGCCGCAACTGTAGCCCGTCTGAAAGAGGGCGTAACAAACTTCACCCAAGAGGATGCACGTTACTACATGCGTCTGAATGGGACAGAGGCACTAATTCTACATGACCCAACTATCAATGGGTGGGTCTGGTACAAGGAGACTGCAAAATGACACAGATTAATCCACACTGGCTGGAAGGCCACGGCTCACCCTCTGACAGAGGTAGTGCAGATGCCTACTATGGTAGGCCGTATGACCCACACTACTGGCCTGAAGGTACTTACAAAGGCACTCGTGTGTCTGCATCAGACATGACAGAAGAGCAGAAAGAAGCCTATCGTGAGGCATATTATAACGAAGAAGATAGGAAAGATTGGGGTGACTAAGCCAACACCAAAAGAAATTAAGAGGCGCATTGCTAGATTTAAGCAAGCGTATCCAGAGATAGATTGGGAACACGACCCGTGGTATAATCCACCACCTGAAGAGGAAACACTAACCGAATACGAGAAATGGAAAAGAAAGAGAGGCAAAGATGCCTAACCATTGTTACAATAGACTAACCATCACGACAGATGACTATGGATTGCTAATCCAAATGCGTGATGCTGCATTGATGGAAAACGAACAACTCTTAGAGTTCCTGTGTCCCTTCACAGAGGAGACTGACTACGAGTATGACTATGATTGGTGCGTAAAAAATTGGGGAACCAAGTGGGACATCTTTGATGTCGAGATAGTGTCCCTAGCGGATGAACGGCCTAGTGGGTTCACAGCTATTCTTGAACTTAAATTTAGCACCGCATGGTCGCCGCCTGTCGAGGCAATAGAACATGGTGCAGAGCGATACGGCTTTGACTTTGAACTTACCTATAAGGAAGAGGGCATGATGTTTACAGGTGTGGCTACGCCTTTGATGGAAAAGACATACACATATACCTTTGATGTGCCGCCGCATGAGGAGATGCCCTGCCAGCTAGTAGACGAGTGGGGTATAGATGTAGACTATGACTACTACATTATGAATGCAGAAGATGACGAACTGTCTGACGACCAGAAGGAATGGCGCNAGATGTTGCGTGAAGANATGCAAAAGGAGTATGGCAATGGGTAAATACATTGTAAAGATGACCCTTGAACANTGGGTAGAAGCCCAAGATGAAGACGATGCANTAGAGAGTGCAAAGTTAAACTTTGACTATAGTGATTTACACTACGCAAATATAGAGGTCTATGAGGAAAGAGGTAGAACATGGGTAAGAAAAGATATACAGCAGTAGGTGTTATGGAGTTCGACATGTTTGTTGAGTTCGATGATAGCGATATCCCTGCAGACATGGACGAATGGCAGTATGCCCGTCACCTGGCTGACGAGGGTGCATGGGAAGAGGAAGCATGTGGCGGTGACTTCCGCATCTGTGACGTAATGGAAGAGGAGATTAAANATGATGGCGATTGATGTATCAAGTTTGTTTATATATNTAGTAATCGTAGGCTTTATTGGCTACGCCATTCTAAAAAATATGTTTCCACCAACCAGATAGGAGAAAAGGTGATGATGAAAGCAATATTGATTGACCCCTTTACAGAAACTGTAGAGGTCGTGGACTACTCAGGAAACTGGGAAGAAATTAGCGATTTGATTGAGTGCAGGTGGTTTGATGTCGTGCGTATTGACGACAGCGAGACACTGTATGTCGATGACGAGGGCTTGTACGCAGAGAACCAGAGGTTCTTTAGATGGGATGGATACCATTCCCCACTGGCAGGTCGTGCGCTTATACTAGGCACTGACGAAGAGGGCGAGTCTATCGACACAGACATGGAACCAGAGGACGTAAAGAAACTTGTTACCTTCTTACCAGAAGGCACAGGCTTTACGCTGATGGCGATGTAATGTCTGAGAACGAAGAAGCTGTGAGAGACTTTCGGGAGTGGCTAAAAAAATGCCCGACTGATTGGTGGACAATGCAACAAATGGATGGTGTACGCATCATTGCATTTCACATAGAGGAAGACTACGATGCTTGACATACCACTTAGTATATCGTATACTGAGATATTTATTTTGCTTGGAGTATGGCTTAATGCTATACTCAACCTATATAATTTTTTGAAAAGGAAATAACATGAACAGGTACGAAGTGACATTCGTAATACAGACGGACATGAAAGACGTAGGCGGTCAACCTTGGTGGCTTTTTCAGGGGGAAGAACCTTTCCCACCTGAATCCCTAGAATATATTCTAGTTCGGGATATGCGACCAGATGAAAATGTTTTAGACCCCTCTGAACTTTTCCCTGACACGATTAATGTAATTGACATGGTGACTAAGAAAAACCCTAAACCAAAACTTAAACTTGTTGTAGATAATGGTGAACCTGATGACGAACAAACACACAAAGATGTTTAATGCTTGGTATGAAGACAACGTGCTAAGTCATTGGAAAGTAAAGAAAGTTAGTGACAATAAATACGTACATGAAAAAGTTAAACACGTGACTGCTCGTGCCACCGACAGGCTTGGCAAGGAGTGGGAACACGAAAGGATTTGGAATGACTAGACATCACCTAGTACTCATGGATGAATTGCAACCGCAGATTGGTTCAGGCCACAGGTGGGTCGAAGCCAAGATAGGATACAAGTGGGTGTTCGTGCGTGAACGTGCAGACGGGAATCGCAAGCGTATCAAGCGGCAACTATGGGACACTCTGGTCGCACAGACAGAACGATATCTTGCAAGACAAGAAAAAGGTTTTGCAAAACTTAGAAAGAAAGCGGAGAAGCGTAAATGATTGAGACAATATTTGCTAACGCCCTGATGTGCATGGCACTGAACATATACCACGAGGCACGTAATGAAAGCACTGTAGGACAGCTTGCTGTTGGACAGGTCGTTATGAATCGTGTATACGATGACCGATTTCCAGACAACGTATGCTCTGTCGTTAAGGAAGGAAAGCACTACAATGGACATCCAATTAGAAACGCATGCCAGTTTAGCTGGTACTGCGATGGACTGTCTGATACGCCACGCAATAAGAAGGCTTTTGTAAAGTCGCAGGAGAATGCACAGATTGTGTTGAACGGCTGGTTCGGTACGTTCATGGATGGGGCTACACACTACCACGCCGACTATGTAATGCCTAGTTGGTCGAAGACACACACAAGGATTGTCAAGATTGACAGCCACATTTTTTACAGGTGGGACTAATGGATAAGAACTTATGGGACGGTGATAANAAGCAACTCTTTAGAGAGTTGTATCACCAGTACCTTGACGAGGGGTACAATCAGAAAGAAGCTAAGAAGATGGCACGAGAAGAAGCAGACGAAATGTATTCAGAAAATGTTGACTTTGCCTTCAACATATCGGAGCAAGAATTTGACCAGTGAAAAATTTTTACTTGACCCCGACCAGAGAAGCTGGTACTATGATGGGTATGGTGTAAGGCGTGATAAAAAAACACATGAGGTTATTGATGAAATCAAAAGCAGAAATAAGAAAGCTACGGAAGAGAGCAATCAAACTACAGAACAGTAGTAAACGTAAAATTAGTTTTCCAGAAGCATTAAGAGAGGCAAGCAAAGATGTATCAGATGATGTATAGAAGTGTCGGCATGTCCCCCTCACACATGGATTTGTGTAAAACAAAAGCCGCCAAGGACGAGTTCCTAAAGAATCGTGAACTACTCGCTCGTGGCATGGACTTTTACACAAAGCGAGAGGGCGACACCCTTATCCTTTACACAAACAAAGACGAGTTTGGGAGATACTATGTCAAGAACAAATCAGACTGATTCCCATGAAACTTATCGTGGCGAGTGCGGTTCATGTGGCTCGTCAGATGGCAACGTACACTACAATGACGGACACGCATACTGTTATGTCTGCGGAACGTACACACCACCAGACGGGAGAGACAACGTGGTTACACCCATACCAACAGCACAGAGTAAGAGCATGACAACTTTATCAAAGGGACAGTTTAGTCCAATCTCTGAACGTGGCATCAGCATGGAAGCCGCCAGAGCATACGGCGTTACAGTTACAGATGGAAAGCATATCTATCCATACTACGACAGTGATGGCAATCACATTGCTAACAAGGTACGACACACAGCTACCAAAGACTTTCACGCAGAGGGTAGGATGACACAGGCTACGTTGTTTGGTCAGCAGTTATTCTCTCAGGCTGGTAAGTTTATTACTATTGTCGAGGGCGAGTTGGATGCTGTGTCTGCCTATCAGATGATGGGCTGCAAGTGGCCTGTCGTGTCCGTCCGTAATGGCGCACAGGCCGCAGTCAAAGAAGTCAAAGAACAGTTTGAGTACCTCAATAAGTACGAGCAGATTGTTATCTGCTTTGACAATGACGAGCCAGGCCGCACAGCCGCCAACGCAGTGGCTCAAATCTTTGAACCAAACAAGTGTAAAGTCGTACACCTAAAAGCAAAAGATGCTAACGAGTATCTCAAGGCAGGTAAGACCGAAGACTTTATGAAACGCTGGTGGGAAGCCAAGACGTTTACCCCTGCAGGTATCGTAAACCTCAAAGACTACGAGGGTCTTTACGAGGACGCAGAGCAAGAGAGTATTCCGTATCCATACGAGGGCATGAATGACATGCTGTATGGTATGCGTACTGGTGAGTTGATTACGTTCACAGCAGGGACAGGTGCAGGTAAGTCCAGCATCATGCGTGAGCTTGAGCATCACCTACTCAACAATACCAATCACAATATTGGCATCATCAGCCTTGAAGAGAACGTCAAACAGACTATCTTTCACCTGATGTCTGTCGAGGCAAGCAAGCGGCTTTACATCAAAGAGATACGGGAGACTGTGGACGAGAAGCAGTTACGCATGTACGAGGCGGCAACAGTGGGCAGTGGGCGTATCTTTGCCTTTGACCANTTTGGTTCTATCCAGACTGACGAGATACTGTCTCGTGTTAGGTANATGGTCAAGGCACTTGACTGTAAGTANATTNTNATNGACCACTTGAGCATCCTNGTATCNGGCTTGGAAGGNGAGGACGAGCGCAGGAACATTGANAAGATGATGACCCANCTACGCTCACTGGTCGAGGAGACACAGTGTTGTATGCTTCTGGTATCACACTTACGCCGTGCCTCTGGTGACAAGGGACAGGAGCAGGGTGTACAGATTAGTCTATCCATGCTACGTGGCTCACACAGCATTGCACAGATTAGTGACGCAGTGATTGCTATGGAGCGTGACCAACAGGCATCTGACCCTGTGGTTGCCAACACCACGACCATACGGGTTCTCAAGAACAGGTATGCAGGNGATACAGGTATTGCTTCTTATCTTCTGTATGACCCCGACACAGGCCGTATGCAGGAGATTAGTGACCCCAATCAGGAAGACTTAGATACAGTGGACATAGAGGAATACTTGTAATGAGTATATTTAATACACCTGAATACAGACTGTATAAATATTTAAAATATTATACTGAAGCGAAAGAATGTTCCCGATGCACCACGATGACGTGGAAATGGTCAGTTACAGAAGAATCCCTATGTTCAGAGTGTACTGAAAAACAAAAGCGTGATAGATATTACAAGAAAAAATATGGTATTTCATACAACGATGTTATGATAATGTTCTTACAACAAAAAAAGAAGTGCAAAATATGTGGGGTTAAATTAAAACTACCCAACGAAAAAGGCAGTAATGGAATTGCTGTGATTGACCATTGCCACGACACAGACAATATTCGTGGGCTATTGTGTACTAATTGTAATACAGGTATAGGAAAACTTGGTGACAATATAGAGTCACTTAAAAGAGCAGTAAAATATTTGGAGAATGCATATGAGACTTAAACCGATAGAGGGCGCAGTGAACATCCAGTTTAGCCGCCAGCGTTACGAGACATCTGACGCACCAGCAAAGGACATTGTGATTGCTTATCTCAAGCGTAATGGTCACAAAATTATTGACAGCAAAGAAGATTTTTCTGTTGACATTAAATCAAAAAAAGGCGATAATACATATTTTAGCGAGGTTGAAATAAAGTATGGTTGGAAAGGAGATTGGAACCCTGATTGGAAAGAAATCAGAATACCATATCGCAAACATAAACTTATCAATCGTGTATCAGAACTTGATGGGTTTTTTAACTTCTATATTCTTAGAAGCGATAAGAAGGTTGCATGGCGTATCAAAGATAATGTAGTTGCAGAGTCGGACGTACGTGAGGCAAGAGGACGTAACATTGTGAAGGGCGAACACTTCTTTCACATCCCATACGAGAAAGCAGAGTTGATTAATTTTGACTAGGTTACTAAAAGTTTGTAAGGTTTGCGGCAAAGAAAAAGATATACGAAAGTTTATAACTGACACCCGATTCCCTACTGGACGAGGGAAAAATTGTTTTCGTTGCCACAAGAAATTAACCAAACAAGAGAAGAAAGAGTACTGGAAGTGAAACGAATAGTAGTTGACATAGAAACAGACAGCCTTGATGCAACGACCATACACTGTGTCGTAATCAAAGAGGGTGATAAGATTTATACTTACACCCCTGCTAACCTGTCGGACTGTGTTGCACACATTGAGGCGGCAGATATTATTGTCATGCATAACGGCGTGTCTTTTGATGCCCCTGTACTAAAGCGTATTCTAAACGTAAACATACCCTTAAATAAAATAAGGGACACGCTGGTGCTGTCGCAGATGGCAAACCCAATGCGTGATGGTGGGCATTCCCTTGAGGCTTGGGGCAAATCGTTGGGCTATCCCAAGATAGATTATCAAGACTTCACATGCTTCACAGGGGAGATGCTCAAGTACTGTGTGCGTGATGTTCAGATAACCGACAAGGTTTATAGAGAGCTTGTTCCACATCTCAAAATGTTTAGTCCACGCTCAATAAGACTTGAACACCAGATACGTGCAGTCATAGACCAACAGGAACGAAACGGCTTTCAGCTTAACGTAAAAGAGGCCATGCTTCTAATGGGTAGACTGTCTGACGAGGCCGAAGGTATTAAGAATGATTTGCAGAAGCGGTTCCCACCGATTACAGAGGTTCGCTACTCAGACAAAACAGGCAAGCGTTTGAAGGACAAGGTGACTGTGTTTAATCCTGCGTCACGTAAACAGATTGCAGAGCGTCTGTCAGAGTTGGGCTGGGAGCCGCATGCCCATACTGACAAGGGGCATCCAATCGTATCAGAGGACGTTTTAGAAAAGGTAAATATACCAGAGGCAAAACTTGTTGCGAGGTATCTTCTGCTAGAAAAGCGAGTATCCCAAATCAAGTCGTGGGTTGAAGCGGCAGATGACGAGGGGAAAGTACACGGAAGAGTATTAACCCTGAGAACCATCACGGGAAGGATGGCACATACGTCACCCAACATGGCGCAAGTTCCTGCAGTGTACTCGCCTTATGGCAAAGAGTGTAGAAATGTATGGACTACCAGTAGCGATGCCTATAGACTTCTTGGCTGTGATGCGTCTGGCTTAGAGCTTAGATGTCTAGCCCACTACATGAACGACTCTGAGTTTACCAGAGAAGTGATAGAGGGGGACGTTCACACAGCTAACCAACGTGCGGCTGGTCTGCCTACACGGGACAATGCAAAGACTTTTATCTATGCTTTCCTGTATGGCGCAGGAGCATCCAAGATAGGTAAGATTGTAAACGGTTCATCTAAAGATGGGCAGAAGCTAATAAATACATTCCTGACTAACATGCCAGCATTAAAGGTGTTGAGAAACAAAGTTTCTAAGTTAGCGACACGAGGATATATAATTGGAATTGACGGGCGTGTATTACAGATACGCTCAGAACATTCGGCACTTAACACCCTGCTTCAGGGCGCAGGTGCAATCATCTGTAAGGAGTGGCTGAAGTACATCACCCTACAGGCAACGAAACGTAACCTAGACTATAGGCTTGTCGCAAGTATACATGACGAGTACCAGTTTGAGGTTCGTAAAGACCAAGCCGAAGAGTTTGGCGAGGTCACAAAGAAAGCAATGAAACTTACAGAGGAATCTCTGCATGTTCGTTGCCCTCTCGACAGTGAATACAAGGTCGGGAATACGTGGGCAGAAACCCACTAGAAAAAAAAGTGTTGACATTTGACTCAAGATGTGGCACTATATAGTAGTCGAAGGCAATACCGCCTCGACATGACAACAAAACGGAGATAAAACGACATGACCGTAGTTACAGGTAAAGCGTACTGGGCGCACGTTCAAGCACCCAACACATCATTTGAACCAGAGTGGAGTCTCGACCTTCTCGTTGATGACAACAATCGTGCGGCTATTGAAGCTGATGGTTTGACAATTAAAAACAAGGGTGACGAGCGTGGTGATTTTGTACACATTCGTCAACGTGTTAAACGCCGTGATGGTACAACAAATGATGCGCCCACAGTTGTGGATGCACAAAAGAATGTCACTGACAAGCTGATTGGCAATGGTAGCACAGTTAATGTTCTCTATGCACCATTCGCATGGGAAATGAATGGTAAGTCTGGCACTTCTGCCATCCTCAAAAAGGTACAGGTTGTTGACCTCGTNTCTTATGGAGAGGACTTGGAAGTTGTTGACGGGTTTGTAGATGGTGAATCACCTACTACCCTTCAAGAAGACGAAGTTCCGTTCTAGTAATCTAACCCAACGGGGGAAGCGTTTAAGTTGGCTTCCGAAGATAGTCACGAGGGTTGGGGCGACTATCACTTACAGGAGATTAAAATGGAAACAAACTTTTTTAATTATATCGTGACGCTATGCTTTGCCTTGGCAGGTTTTATTGTTGGGTGGTTGATGCCTCGTGGCAGACGACTAAAGGCATTACAGCTTAGAACACTCAAAAGACTTCATAACTTTTTTGCTGATGAAGAGGAATACATCCAACACAAGGCAGAAAAAATTAAACGAGTATCAAGAAAGGTTCGAGGTAAATGACGCATCAACATGGACTACCTAAGACACTTCCAAGTGTCACGTTCCAGACCAGAGTTCGTGATGACAGCATAGAGGGCGACAATCCTTTTCGCTGGCAAGAGGTAACGACTGAAGAGTTGTTCGAGGACAAGGAGTGTATTCTGTTTGCACTTCCAGGTGCGTTTACACCCACATGTTCAACGTATCAGCTTCCTAACTTTGAGAAGCTATACCCTGACTTTGCAAAGCATGGTGTAGATGAAATCTATTGTTTGTCTGTT
>FUFK010018325.1_pt1 | contig 13502 bp, 18 predicted proteins | sample 1021851 | NCBI WGS metagenome assembly FUFK01 (sample SAMEA51879418, study PRJEB19060) | metagenome | reverse complement strand
GAAGCTCAACCGTTGCAGCCGGGCGAGTTCCGTGACGTTGATGCACCTGGTGGAAACCTTAGAGACGCATTTATGCCTTTACCATTCAACGGTCCAAACACCGTGCTCCTACAATTGTTAAGCACGGTTGTAGAATCAGGACAAAGATTTGCAAGCATCGCAGACATGCAGGTTGGTGAAGGTAATCAAAGCGCAGCAGTAGGAACGACTGTTGCATTATTGGAACGCGGATCGCGGGTTATGAGTGCAATACACAAAAGATTGTACGCATCAATGAAACAAGAATTTATGTTACTTGCAAAATGTTTTGTAACTTATTTACCACCACAATATCCATATGATGTAGTCGGTGGACAAAGACAAATATTCCAAGCAGACTTTGACGACAAGATAGATATAATTCCAGTTGCTGATCCAAACATATTTTCACAAACACAAAGAATTAGTATTGCACAAACTGAATTACAACTAGCAATGTCAAATCCTGGAATGCATAATATATATCTTGCATACAGGCACATGTACGATGCACTGGGTGTTAAGGATGTTGACTCATTACTACCTCCACCTACACCACCACAGCCGTTAGACCCAGCTACAGAAAATGTGATGGCANTGGGTGGTAAAAAATTCCAAGCTTTTGCAGGTCAAGATCACCAAGCNCACATGAAAGCACATCTACAGTTTATGGGCACCACTATTTGCAGGAACAATCCAAAAGCATTGGCTGCANTACAAACNAATTGCATGCAGCACATACAGTTGATGGCTCAAGAACAAACACAAATTGAGTTTAGTCAGGAANTGCAAAAACTTCAGCAATTACAGATGACACTACAGCAAATGCAACAACAAATGGCACAAAACCCACAAGCTATGCAGCAAATGGCACAAAGTCCACAGATGCAACAGATACAACAAACTATGCAGAANGANACACAGAAAATAGAAGCAAGAAAAGCTGTACTTATTTCGGAATTTATGGCAGAATTCGCAGAGGCTGAAAGAGAGGTGCTGAATCAGATTGAAAATGATCCTCTATTGAAGCTAAAGGACAGGGAACTAGATATTAAAGCTCGCGAAGAACAGCGCAAAGAAGAGGAAGGCGAAGACAAGCTGAACCTCGAAAAGATGAAGATGTTGCAAAACAGAGAACTTGCAGAAGAAAAGATGGAAGAAAACGACAAACATCAAAAACTTCGAGCGTCTGTATCGTTAGCTAAAGATGGTATAAAAAATATGCAAGCAACAATTAAAGAGAGCGANGTATAATGGACTCATCAGATTTAGCATTGTTATTAGGACTTGGGCTGGGAGGCTTTGGTGGTTACTTTGGTGGTAAACGTAGAGACGAACGTGAGCGCGCTCAGAAAAAAGAAGACAGAGAAGAACTTGCTAAATTTGAACGAGAGCTTGCAGCGCAACTTAGAGAAGACCAACGAATTGAAGCAGAAACAGCAAGGTTTAAAGAAGAGGGTCGTTTCACAGAGGGTGAACGAAGAGGAGAATTAAAAAATCCAAATTCTTTATACAACTTTTTATTTAATCCGTCAGAAAGTGATCCTATTCATGANATGCTTAGTAAGACTGGTATAACACTACCAGATCCTTTTTCGTCAGGTANAGTATCACTTGCAGACGCATTAGTTGGCACAACAGCATATGATGATCCAAATATTAGANANCAACAAAGAGAAGATTTTGTAGCTAACCCAGAANNTAATTTTTTTAACGACAACAGGTGNNTTAGGTTTAGCAAGTTTACTTATTCCAGGAATGGGGCTTNTTAGAGGAGCAAATATAGCATCTAAATTTATGCCAGCAAGTATAGCTGGTTTAGGTCCAAGAATGATGACTAGTATGAGAAATTATTTTAGATCACCAACAGGAACAACGGCAACAGCACCTAGTATTCCAGCCATGGCTTATGGTGGAATGAACCAAGGTGGTCGTGTAGGTTTGTCTGAAGGATCTGACGAAAGAGGAGTTATAGATAGAGCAGTAGATGTTGGTGCCGATTTTATTACTCGTTTAGGAAGAGGAGTAGTACGTCCTGAAGATTATGATGCAGAGGATGTCCCGGGATTTATAAAGTATTTTAACCCGCTTGATTTTATAGGCACTTTCAATGAAGCTACAGGATTACAAAGATTACTTATGGGTCCTGATCAACAAGCCGATCAAAGAGTTTTAGATATCCTTGGTACTCTAAATCCTAACTATGATCCTGATGTAGTTGGAACTGGCGAGATACTAGATCCATTGTTAATGCAAATGTATGGATTCCCTCAAGACACAAGAGGTCTTGAAGACTAATGGGCAGTAAAAATAACAACGCACAGAACAAAGCGGACAAAGCAAAAACACAACACCAAAAAACTGTAGATGCCATACAAGCAGGTGAAGCAAAAGAAGTTAGACCTACAGCTGCTGGCATAGAATCAAAATTTAAAAGTGATTATAAAAAAGGTGCAGGATCAAAGTATACCGGTAAACTAGCCGATGCCATGGCGAACAAAGCTTTTGACAGTTCACCTTTAGGTAAAATGAAAAAAGCAGGTGTTTCTTTTGATGCACTTGGTAGAAGCGGATTGCCCGGTGAATACAATGTTACTCCCGGAGGTATGCAAGATACTGTTCAAGGCACATTTGGCTATAAAGAATATAGTGATCTTGCTAAAATGGTTGATGAAGGGAAAGTTGCTGGATATGGAGGATTTAATCCATTAAAACCTACTTCTTTTCAAGGTTTTTCAAATTTAAACGAACAAGCAGCCGCTAACCAATTATTTGGTTTTAGTCCTACCCAAAACATGGGTATTATGAGTTCTTTAAAATATGGTGCTACAAACCCACAAGCAATAAGAGGTTATCAACAACTTGGTAATTTAGTTAAAGGTATAGCTAATCTAATGCCGGGTAAAACTTTAATGACAGGTTTACTTAATAAAATTCCAGGAATTAATTTAGCACCTAAATTTTCAATGACAGAAATAAATCCTTTTAATATTGGTCCGGGTTTTGCACAATATCCAGATCAATTTACTAGACCTTTTACTAATCCTGAATTAGAAGCCATGACCAATCCTGCAATTTATGACAGGTTATTTAACGATGTTGCTCCTGTGCAAACAGGAATGTTTAGTCCCATGACACCCATAACACCTATGCAAAGACCAATGCAACCAATACAAAGTGTAACTGAAACTACAAATATGCCGGGCATGGAAGGAATACCTGATATGTCTCCAGATAATCAAGGTGTGCCAACTTATGATTTTAATAAAATTATTAATGGTGATTACTATGAACAAGACCCAAGAAGTTTAGGTTCAGGTAGTCTACCAGCATCAGAAATGGGTGCATTTAGCAACATGCAAAACACAAATACTTTTAATTTATTTAATCCTGATACATACCCTACTTTTGGTGAGGTTATGTTCGGTAGTAATTATGGCAAATGACAAAAAAGACGCTAAAATCAGCAAGGTAATGCGTGAATATAAATCAGGTAAACTTAAATCTGGTAAATCAAACAAAAAAGTGGTAAACAAAAAACAAGCCATTGCTATCGCGCTTAGCGAAGCAGGCGTAAACAAAAAGAGGAGACGTAAATGATCCAACAAGCAAAAGAATGGTTAATGGAAAAGTGGGACGACACATCCAAGAAAACCAAAATTATCGGTGCAGCAATTATAGTTGTAATTGTTGTAGCTATCATCGCAGGCTAATGTCCAGAAACATCATTGAAAGCGTTGCAAGACAAATCAGGTTAGCTGGTTATAAATGGTATGCACAAATTGCTTTTAATGTATTTATACTAGTGGTGTTATTTATATGATACTTGACGTAGTCAAACTAGCAATCGGCGCTGGCACTCACATTATGAAAAATAGACAGCAGCGTAAAATGCTCGAGTCAGATGCTGCGATGTTGCACGCACAGAAAATGGCTAATGGTGAAATCGAGTATCAGGCAGCCGTAAGACAGTCAAACGATAAGGGATGGAAAGACGAGTTCGTGCTTTTGCTCGTAAGTGCGCCCGTGATTTTATTGATATGGAGTGTGTTTAGTGATGATCCAAACATACAACAAAAGCTAGATATATTCTTTGATAAGTTCAGCAATATGCCTTTCTGGTACCAGAGTCTATTTATCGGCGTGGTCGCCTCGATATACGGACTCAAGGGCGCAGATATTTTCAAAAAAAAGTAGATTGACTTAATTTTACATTAGGGGGAGAAATGGGGGAAGATAAGCCTAAGAATCCGCTTGACGTGTTTTGGGCACAATTAGGACAAAAGGAGAAACTAAATGTCAGAAGCTATAGACCCGATAAACGTAATATACAAACTGAAAAAAACCATGCAAGCTCAACTAGACGCCCTAGTACAAACACTCGCAAACGGAGGGGTTGACAGTATGGAAGAATACAAATATATAATAGGAAAGGTCCATGCTATTGACCTAATAAATCAGGAACTCTCTAACCTGCTAGAACCAAAGGAGCCAAATAACGATGACAACATCACACGCCTTAGAAGATAAATACAACGCTGAAGACGACGCAAAAAAAATTTCAAAACACGCACAAGAAAAAGAAGCATCAAAAACAAGTTTAGAAAAACTACCAAACCCTACAGGATGGCGCATACTTGTAATGCCATTTAAGGTTAAAGAAAAAACAGAGGGTGGTATTATTATTGCACAAGAAACATTAGACCGAGCACGTGTTGCAACACAAGTTGGATACGTATTAAAGATGGGTGATCTTTGTTACAAAGACGAAGATAAATATCCTACAGGTCCGTGGTGCAAGGAAAAAGATTGGGTGATATTTGCAAGGTATGCAGGATCACGCATGGAGATTGACGGTGGAGAGATAAGAATGTTAAACGATGACGAGATACTAGGGACCATAAGTAATCCTGAAGATATCTTGCACGCAATGTAATCATAGAGGAGGATAATCTATGCAAGACGAAGAAAAAACAGTAGACGTCGGCGAAGCTGACGAACAGGCCCAAGAGATAGACCTTGATGCGATAGCACCAGAACAATCTTTAGAAGAGGAGACAATAAATGTTGAAAGAACTAGTGAGGACGACAATCAGTCCGTTAACACATCTGCGCAATCTAATGAGCAGCCTGCTGTTCAAGAAAGCGAACAGAAAAAAGAGCTCGATGAATACAGTGAAGGAGTTAATAAAAGAATTGCGAAATTAACTCGTAGAATGCGTGAAGCTGAAAGGCAAAAAGAAGAAGCTATTCAGTACGCACAAAGTGTTAATCAACAAGCTCAACAACAAAAAGCACAATACGATCAATTAGGAGCTGGTTATACAAAAGAACTAGAACAAAAAGTAATTGCTGGTATGGCTGCTGCTCAAAGCAAATTAAAACAAGCAATAGCTGATGGTGATCCACAAGCTCAAGTAGATGCTCAAAGAGTTATTTCTCAAATGGCTATGGAAGAAGCTAGACTTAAACAAATTAAGCAACAGCAAGAAGTGCAATCTCAAAGAATGCAAAGAGCACCACAACCACAAGAAAACTACGCTCAAATGGCTCAACAAATGCCAACGCAGGAAGATATATATCAAGCTGCACAGCAAATTGATCCTAAAGCAGAGCAATGGTCCTCTAAAAACCCATGGTTTGGTACAGATAATGCAATGACTTACACTGCATTTGACATACACAGGCAACTTGTGGAAGACGAGGGTTTTGACCCACAATCGAATGAATATTATTCTGAGGTTGATAAACGAATAAGGGTTGCATTCCCACACAAATTTGCTAATAATGAGGTATCTACACCTGAACAACCTGTTCAGAATGTTGCAAGTGCTAAACGTCCGGCCGCAAAAGGACGCAGAAAAACTGTGAAACTCACACCATCACAGGTAGCTATTTCTAAAAGATTAGGTGTGCCGCTAGAAGAATATGCGAAACAATTAGCCGCGAAGGAGGTATAAGCATATGAATAAAAAAGATACAGCAAAGAAAACTGTTAAAACTTCCCGCGTGAGTCAGACTAGAGCCAAAGAAGAGAGAGCTAAAGTTTGGACTCCTCCATCATCACTAGATGCACCGCCTGCGCCAGACGGATACAGGCACAGATGGATAAGAGCCGAAAGCATGGGCCAAGATGATACTAGGAACATGTCAGGGAAAATAAGATCCGGATGGGATTTAGTAAGATCTGATGAATATCCAGATACAGATTATCCAACTGTGAGCGAAGGTCGTTACGCAGGAGTGATTGGGGTTGGTGGCCTTGTGCTGGCAAGGATACCCGAAGAGCTCGCAAAGCAACGTGAAGCGTACTATAACCAAATGACGCAAGATCGTAATGATGCTTTAGAAAACGATGTCTTAAAGGAACAGCATCCAAGTATGCCGATCAATCAAGATCGACAGACTCGTGTAACTTTTGGTGGCTCGAAAAAAGACTAATCTTTTATCAACCATCGATAATAACAACTAACCCTTTAAGGAGGAAACAAATATGGCAAATACAGATGCCCCTTTTGGTTTTAGACCTAGTGGGAAAGTCGGTGGAAACCCAGACAACGGAGCATTAACAGAACAAAAAATTAAGTCTGATTATGCTACGGCTATGTTCCAAGGTGACCTAGTAAAATTTGCAAGCGGATATATTAATATATCTGCAGCAGGTGATGCTGGTCTAATGGTATTTAACGGTCTGAAGTACGACGACTCTTCAACTAACAAACCAACTTTCAAAAATTTCTTTGACGGCACCGCTTTAGGTGTTGAAGGAGAGGTTTTTGTTTACGATGATCCGTACCAAGTGTACGAAGCACAGTCCGATTCAGACGAAGCATCAACACAAGCTCATGTTGGAACTTTTGCAGATCACATTAAAACTCACAGTGGAAATACTACTACAGGTATTTCTGGTGATGAAATTGATCTACCAAGTTCAGCATCAGCTACGTTGACCGGCGTTAAAATTTTAGGACATGCTCAAACCCCGGACAATGCGATTGGCACAAATGCAGTACTAAGATGCTACATTGCTGACGCGGTCCACATAAATTAATAGCAGGAGGACATAAAAAATGGCTATATCAAGACAACAACTAGCAAAAGAGCTAGAGCCAGGTCTGAATGCATTATTCGGACTTGAGTACAAAAACTACGAAAACCAACATGCAGAAATCTTCGATGTTGAAAACTCTGACAGAGCTTTTGAAGAAGAAGTAATGCTTGGTGGTTTCGCGCAAGCAGCGGTTAAGCCAGAAGGTTCTGGTGTATCGTATGACCAAGCGAACGAGAGCTTCACAGCTCGTTACACTCATGAGACTATTGCTCTTGCTTTCTCAATCACTGAGGAAGCTGTAGAGGATAATCTTTATGATAGTATCGCTAAGCGTTATACAAAAGCACTAGCAAGATCTATGGCTAACACAAAGCAAATCAAAGCGGCGAACGTATTGAACAATGGTTTCAATAGTTCGTTTACAGGTGGAGACGGAGTAGAACTATTCTCTGACGCTCACCCTACGCTTTCTGGTTCAAACCAAAGAAACGAACTGTCAACAGCGTCTGACTTAAGTGAAACTTCACTAGAGCAAGCGTTAATTGACATTCATGCGTTTAAAGATGAAAGAGGCTTAAAAATTGCAGCAAGAGGATTGAAACTAATCATTCCTTCAGCTCTACAATTTACAGCTGAAAGAATCTTAAAATCACCAGCAAGAGTTGGAACTGCAGACAATGATTTGAATGCAATTGCATCAAAAGGAATGATGCCACAAGGATATGTGGTAAACAATTACCTAACTGATGACGACGCATTCTTTATCAAAACTGATGTTCCTAACGGAATGAAGATGTTTAACAGAGCAGCAATTAAAACTGCTATGGAAGGCGACTTCGATACTGGTAACATGAGATACAAAGCTAGGGAAAGATACAGCTTCGGCTTCTCTGACTGGCGTGGTATGTTTGGTTCACCAGGTGCTTAATAGCTAAGCGCAAAGAACTAATTTAAAGGGGCCTTCGGGCCCCTTTTTATTTGCAAATAATACATTAAAAGCATATACTCGACGCACTGCACAATTTTATAATTAGTCAGCACAGACTCGTGCAGTAGACTGAGTCTCGGACTGTGTTGGCGGAAACGGAGACAAATAATATGGGAAATACAACTTATTCAGGTCCATTAAGATCTGAAAACGGTGTACAGCTTGTTAGTAAGAATACTACAACAGGTAAAATACAAGATAGAACGCAGGGATTAACTTTTCCTAGAGACGCAAGAAGAATCTATCTTGAAGAGTACTTTAAACAAAGACCAATCTTAAATGCAAACCTAGACCAAGCATATACAGTAGAGGTAGCAAGAGTAGGTAGTAGAGATTTTGAAGTGTTAGGAACTAACATGACATCAGCTCTTTCTACTTTCGCCACAACTTCAGCAGGTATTTTAATGACAACTGCTGGTGCTGATCAAGACCAAGCAATTCTTGCACCACATCTTGATAATGCTGGAACTGGTGAAACAGACGCAATCTCAGCATGGAGTGGAACACAATGGGGAACAGAAAACCAAGTAGATTGGGAATGTTCAATTATGTTACCAGCCATCGATAACCAAAAAGTTTGGGCAGGTTTAAAACTAACTAATGACCAACTTATTGCAACTGATGCAAACCAAGCGTTTTTTAAATTTCAAACTGATGCTACTAATTCAGAAGCATTTACTGATTTTACTAAACTACACTTTGTTCACTCAATTGGTGGTACAGATTACATTGCTCAATTACCAATTACTGTTGCAGCAAACACACCTTATCATTTAAAAATAAAAATAGATTCTGCTAGAAAAGCAACTATTTTTGTAAATGGTATTCAGTACAACGTTGCAAATACAGCTGGTTCAACTGGCGGTACTGCGGTTACTGAAGTACAACCAAGTGCACTTCCAGTTAAAACTGCAGCTTTGACCGATGATGTGGATTTTATTCCATACATTGGGATTGAAGCAGGCGCTGCTGCTGCGGAAGCACTTAACGTGCATTACACAGCAATAAGCAGAAACGTTTACGAATAAAAATAAATAACGTGGGGCTTCGGCCCCACGGTTTCTTAATTAAGGAGGGAAACAAATGGCGGATACAGTAACAGGACCAGAGGTCCTACAAGAAAACGATAGACGAGTAACATTAAAAATAGTTGTAGAGTCAGATGGCTCAGGAAGCACAACAGTGTTTTATGATGCATCAGCGCGTACAGTAGATGGTGTAGCTAAAAGAGGAGCCTTACAAAGAGTTTGGTTCTCTTGTGATACAGGTAACGGCGGAGATAGTTTTGCTCGTTTAGATTTTGAAGATTCAGATGGTGACAGACCATTGCTTGGTTTAACAGGAACAGGATATTGGGATTTTAGAGAGTTTGGTGGATTACCACCGAGCACAGATGCTAATACAAATGGCGATATTAATGTTGTAATACCTGGTGAAGCTGACGATGGTAATATGTACACAATTATAGCAGAGTTTATTAAAACTGGCACAGTTTAATCAGGAGTAGCACATGGGAAACACTACTTCAGGAACTACAACGTTCGACAAAACTTTTTCTATTGATGAGATNATAACAGAATCTTATGAAAGAATAGGTGTTCAAGACCTTAATGGTTTTAGAATAAAATCAGCACGTCGTTCCTTAAATATAATGTTGCAAGAATGGGGCAACAGAGGATTACACTACTGGGAAATAGACGAAACAAATATTGACCTTATAGAAAACCAAGAAAAGTATGTGTTTTATAGAGCCAGTACAGACGGCACTAGTGCAACTACCACACCAACTAATGGTGTTTATGGTATGGATGATGTTCTTGAAGCAACGTACAGAACAAACAGAACACAAAGCACTCAACAAGATACAGCTATGACTAAAATAGATAGGTCATCCTATTCTGCTTTAGCTAATAAATTACAGGCAGGTCAACCAACACAATACTATGTGCAACGACTAATTGATCGTGTAAATATTTTTGTTTACCCAGTTCCTGATTCCACTGCTGCTAGTAAAGATATGCATTTGTATTATGTAAAAAGAATACAAGATGCTGGAGACTACACGAACGCAACTGATCTTCCTTATCGTTTTGTTCCATGCATGGTTTCTGGTCTTGCTTATTATTTAGCACAAAAAGAAAAACCAGAATTTGTACAACAATTAAAATTATTGTACGAAGATGAATTTAATCGTGCATTAGTAGAGGATGGTTCTTCTACCAGCACACATATAACACCGAAAGCGTATTACCCGAATGTCTAATTTTGCAACAGGAAAAAAATCAAAGGCAATATCAGATCGTAGTGGTCTTGCATTTCCTTACAAAGAAATGGTAAAAGAATGGAACGGTTCTTTTGTTCATCAATCTGAATTTGAGGCAAAACATCCACAGATAGAACCGAACGCACACAAAGCAGATGCTGTTGGTTTACAAAACGCAAGACCAGACAGAGAAGAAAATGCAGTTCCAAATTTATTAAAAACAAATCCTTTTAAAACAAGCACATCAGGTACAAGCGCAATTACCGTGACAGAAATAAACCATGGAAGATCAAGCAGTGATACAGTTAGATTTAGAGATGCTGTTAGTTTTGATGGTATAACAGCTACAAATATAAATAGGTCAGCTGGGTACACAATAACAAAGGTGGATGCTGATAGTTATACATTCACGGTATCGACAGATACTGCAACAACTGGTAATACTAATGGAGGAGGACACCGAGCTTACGCTGGTCCGGTAACAATAACAGCATGACGACATATTCAGAATTAGTAACACAGATTAGAGATTATACAGAAACAGACAGCAATGTTTTAACAACAACTATTGTAAATGATTTTATAGAACATGCTGAACTTCGTTTGTATAGAGAATTAGACATTGACCCTTTTAGAAACAATGCAACAGCAACACTAACTTCAGGCACACCTTTTGTAACATTACCAGGAACAATTCCAAGCAACTTTAGCAGCATACGTTATGTGGTTATTTACAGTCCTAGCGGCTCTCTTGGTGGATTAACTGACAATGAAAGAATTGTGCTAGACAAAAAAGACCCATCTTACTTAGCAGAATACTGGCCAAATAGACAAACCACAGGCATTCCGAGATATTATGCAAACTATGACGAGGACTCAATACTTATTGCACCAACACCAAATGCAGCTTATACTATAGACTTAGAGTATACAGCTCAACCAACAGGACTAAGTTCAAGCACTACAACTACTTGGCTTAGTAACAACGCACCAACTGCTTTGTTATATGCCTGCCTAGTGGAAGCTTTTAGGTTTTTAAAAGGCCCAGAAAACATGTTAGTAATGTATGAACAAGCGTACAAAAATGCTGTAGGTACATTAGCAACAGAACAAATGGGTCAAAAACGAAGAGAAGAATATAGGGACGGAGTGGTTAGATTAGCTATTCCATCAACAAACGCGTCGTAAGGAGAAAATATGGCAAACGTAATATGTAATGTTTTTAAAGAACACCTTTTAAAAGGTAATCATAATTTTAGTTCTTCTGGTGGTGATACTTACAAACTAGCTCTTTACACATCATCAAAAACAGTTTCTGCATCAGCAGTAACTGGTTATAACACAACTAATGAAGCTTCAAATTCAGCAGGTAGTGGATATACTGCAGCAGGAAACACGTTGACAAACAACGGAGTTACAGGCAGTTCTTCTACTTCTACTTGTTTTGCAGATTTTGCTGACACTTCTTTTACAGATGTTTCTACAACTGCAAGATACGCGCTTATTTATCAATCGTCAGGTGGAGCAGCAACGGCTGGACTTGCAACTGATTCAGCAGTTTGTGTTTTAGATTTTGGTGGAGATTTTACAACTTCTGCTGGCACATTAACAATTCAATTTCCAGCTGCAGATACGAGTAATGCTGTTATAAGAATATCGGGGTAAGGTTTTATGGCATTAGTCCTTAACGATAGAGTAAAAGAAACATCAACTACAACAGGTCAAGGCACATTATCTTTAGCCGGAGCAGCAACAGGTTTTGAAACATTTGTAACAGGTGTTGGTGATGGTAACACAACTTATTATCTCGCTGCACACGAATCAGACGGTACATGGGAATTAGGTATTGGAACTATAACTGACGCTTCTCCCGACACACTAGCACGAACAACCGTTATTGACACATCAGCAGGAAACACAACAAAGATAGATTTTGCATCTGGTAGTAAAACTATATTTTGCACATTACCTGCAAGCAAAGCTGTATTTTTAGATGCAGACGGCGATGTAACATTAGGTGCTAATTTAAGTGTTGGAGGAAATTTAGACGTTACTGGAACTTTTGATTTAAGTGACTCAAATTTTACAAACGCTGGAGACATACAATTAGATTCAATTACGGGAGACGGAGATACTGATACTAAAATTACATTTAGTGGTTCAGATGTAATTACAGTAAGAGCAGGAGGAGATGATCAAATTACGTTTACAAATGGTGCAATCGTACCATCTACCGACAATGATATAGATTTAGGTACAAGTTCTGTAGAATTTAAAGATGCTTATTTTGATGGTACAGTAACTTCTGATGCATTTGCAGGTCCGTTGACCGGTAACGTAACAGGAAACGTATCTGGCACCGCGGCAACTGTAACAGGTGCAGCTCAATCAAACATTACATCTTTAGGAACATTAACAACACTTACTGTAGATAATGTAATTATTAATGGTACAACGATTGGTCATACTGATGACACCGATTTAATGACAGTTGCTGATGGAGTATTGACTGTAGCAGGTGAAGTGTCAATGACAACTCTTGATATTGGTGGAACAAACGTAACCTCTACTGCAGCAGAGCTAAATTTAGTAGATGGAATTACAGCAGGAACTGTTTCAGCTTCACTAGCTGTAATTGCAGATTCAAACAAAGATATATCAGGTTTTAGAAATGTAACTTTAACAGGTGAATTAGATGCAGCGACATTAGATATATCAGGTAATGCTGATATAGATGGAACTACAAATTTAGATGCAGTTGATATTGATGGTGCTGTACAAATTGATGCAGCTGTAACTGTTGGTGTTGACGACACTGGTTATGATTTTAAATTGTTTGGTGCTACCTCTGGTAGTTTTTTATTGTGGGATGAATCAGATGATGCATTAGAACTAACAGATTCATCACCAATTAAAATTGGTGATGGTGGCGACATGACTATCTATCATGATGGTTCTCATTCTTATGTTACAAATGCAACAGGTACATTAAAACTTGCAACTGAAACATCTGGTATTGCAGTTACAATAGGACATACAACTTCAGAAGTTACGGTTGGTGATAATTTAACAGTGACTGGAGATTTAACAGTTAGTGGAACTACAACAACTGTAAACTCAACTACGGTTAATTTAAATGACCACAACATTGTATTAGACACAGGAAACAGCACATCTGCTGT
>FUFK010060760.1_pt1 | contig 13503 bp, 19 predicted proteins | sample 1021851 | NCBI WGS metagenome assembly FUFK01 (sample SAMEA51879418, study PRJEB19060) | metagenome | reverse complement strand
CTGAGGATATCCCTCATAGGAAGCACTTTCATCTATGTAAGGTCTTGTTTCATTTGGGAAAGCGTTTTGTCTTCCACCTGATTCTGTTGTAACTGTCATCGAATTATTAAGTTATGTAACTATATTATATAGTAAATCTTAAATTTTGTCAAGAAACTTAATATTTGGACTCACAAACATAGAAAAGGAGGTCTTATGACCCCCATTAGATTAACTTATGTAACGATTATTATATGTAACAGAAGTGTTACACTTCTTGACAAACCACAGTTCCCTGTGAAAAAGTTTTACATTCAAAAACTTTCTTTCTTGATAATAATGTAATGATGCCAAATAACTGTGCGATTATAATAATCGAACAGACATACTTAGTCAGTTGTTTTGGTTTGATTTCCATATGTCTATCCGATTGTTAGGGTATCGTAACTATTTACCTATTCTTTCAACTGCNGCNCNNGACTTCTCAAGAATGTCACCCTTAAGAGGAACGAATCCTANTGTAGGTGCTTTATCCTGATACTCATCACTCAATAGAGTTGATAGAGATGTCTTGATTGCCTTTGTGTTTCTACCGTTGCCTTCCTCATATGCAAGAATCCAAGTTAGAGATGCAATCGGATATGCTCCTGCTGCTGTTGGGTTAGGGTTCTTACCAGCAAGGTTCTCATCAAGAGTGATACCATTAAGTGCCTTTGCTCCTGCTTCTACAGATGGTTTTAAAAACTCACCGTTTAAGTTTTGGAGTGCAGCAGCAACAATGTTACCTTTGATGTATGACTGGTTTACATAACCGATAGCGCCAGGTGTGTTTGAAATCACACCAGCAACACCAGCATTACCTTTTCCACCAACTCCTTTTGGCCACGCAACTGACTTACCAGTTCCTAGTGTCCATGTAGGAGAGAATGCTTCCATACTATTTGTAAATGCCTTAGTTGTTCCAGAACCATCTGAACGATGTGCCCAAGTTAACTTCTGGTCATCACAACCAAGTTCTTTCCAGTTAGTAATGATACCCATTGCAACTTCAACTGCTTGTTGTTGAGTTAACTTAAGGTCACAGCCAGGATTGTTGTATCCAAATGCGATTGTTCCACCAACCATAGGGATTTGAACTAATCCTCTTTTTACTTTAGCAATGTCNTTNNCCTTCATAGGATCATCAGATGCACCGAAGTTTACTGTCTGGTCGATGAATGCTTTTCTTCCACTACCAGATCCAACTGCCTGATAGTTAACTCTTGGGCCACCTTCAGTTGCTAGATCTTTAAACCAACGAGTATAGATCTTAGCAGGGAAGGATGCACCTGCACCACTAAGTCTTGTTCTTGCTTCCACTGCTGAGTTGAGTGGAGTGATTACAGCAGTTGTGATTGCTGCTGCGATTAAAAGTGCTTTTTTCATGATTAGAATTTATACTTTGTGCCAACCTCAAATTTCCAGTCTCTCTCTGAATCTGGTTCCCACTTATGCTCAAACTTTGCTTTTGCAGCAAGTGAGTCAGTAAGTTTAAACTTTGTACCTACTTCAACTACTTGGAATCCCTCTGCATCTTTACCATCTGGTGATACAATACCACCACCAGCTTCGATGTATGGTTTCAATGATCCTACTTTAAAGGTTGTACCAATTCTTGCTTGGTTAACCATCTTAGAATATCCATCCTCATTACCTTTAAATTCGGTCTTGGTGGATACATACGGGCCTGCGAATGCTGGTGCTGATACACCAAGTGCGAGCAGGCCAACTGCTAATGCTTTCATAGTTTTAGTTTATAAACCTCATTATATAGAGCGCCTTAACTGTATCTTTAACTACATTTAATCTTAATATTTGTAATCCGATACAAAAAGTGATTCTCCAGAGCCTTGTGGCTCATAAACTCCATATGATGCCATAGAATTAGCCCTTGCACGTTCGAGTAATGCTTTCTGTCCCGCTTTCTCATCGGTTCCACCCCATGCTTTCAGACATGAATGTTGTAATGCACGACCAAATGAGAATGATAAGTTCCAAGGCACATCACCTACGTGTTGCATTTCACTTAGATATGATGAGGCTTGATCTTCACTTAGTCCACCAGATAAGAATACAATACCAGGCACAGTGGCTGGAACACATCTGAGTAATGTTGCAACTGTTGTCTTTGCAACTGTCTTTGCGTCACTATCAGGCACTCGACTTCCTGATACTGTCATCGATGGTTTGAGTAGAGTTCCCTCTAGATACACACCATTTAGTTTACATGCTTTATATACTTCTGTGATTACGTGTTCTTGAATCTTCGATGTAGTTTCTATACTATGATCTCCATCCATGAGTATCTCTGGTTCAACAATAGGAACTAATCCAGCCTCTTGAACTGAACGGGCATATCTTGCAAGACCCCATGCGTTCTCCTGTATTGCAAGATCAGATGGGCCATCCTTTGTGATCTGTAAAACGGCTCTCCACTTGGCGAATCTTGCACCACGAACATAGTAGTCAGAGGCTCTTTCTGTCAATCCGTCTAGACCAGAACAATATGTCTCATGTTCTAGAGCGCCAGGCAATGGTTTCAATCCCTTATCAACCTTGATGCCTGGAATGATTCCTTGTTTGATAAGTTTATCAACCATACTCTCACCATCAGCATGATTCTGATAGAGTGTCTCTTCAAATAGAATTGCACCACTGATAGATTTACCTAAGTCTGGAGTGGTGAATAACATACCACGATAGGCCTGACGATTCTCTTCTGTATTCTCTACATTAATATCAAATAATCTTTTCCCAATAGTTTTTGTGGATTCATCAACAGCAAGAATACCTTTTCCTTTCTCTGATAGTTGTTCTGCTGTCTTTTTTAATTGTACTTTGTAATAGTCTAGGGTCATTTTCTTAATATTTCCTTCATTATTTAGTATGACATAAAAAAAGACCCCTGTAAAGGGGTCTACCAATCATCTTCCATTTCTATTTCTTGTACAGGACAAGGTGGTGCTGTTCTGTGATAGTTGATATGCATTAACTCTATGAACACAAGAGAACAAACCAATATCATATTGATCTGAAACAACGGATGTTTGAGTAAATTCATTATATAAAAAAGACCCCCACTATGTAGAGGTCTTGAGTAGTTCCGTGTAGAGACCGCACGAAAGGTCTCACTGATATTTAGAACGTAAACTTAACACCAGCTTTTGCACCCCAGTCAACTAGGTCTTCGTTAGTTACAGCAGATAGTTCACCGTAGAACTTATCGTATGAAGCACCAACATATCCAATAAGTTCAACATCTCCGAACTCATCAGTTGTCTCAGTGTGAGTAACTGTTGGGCCACCAGATACGTACCAACCAATACCTGATTCTGTAGCACCTTCATATCCTACTACTGCTTCTAGACCACCAGAAGAATAAGCACCNTCAGGATATGAACCAGTTGCCTCTAAATTAACGTAAGGGCCTGCAAATGCAGCACTAGTAGCTAGGAAAGGGGCGGCAGCGATTGCTGCAATTGAAGTTTTAAACATTTTTTTTAAAGTATCTCGCATGGGTACTAAAAAACCCTGCGGATGGAAAATCTTTCGACATAAAGATTCTTACATTCTACGCAGGGGCACGATCTTTCGATCCCATTGTTCTATGTAATGGTATTTATGATACCATAATATTGATATGTTGGCAAATCAATACAATTCGTGTGTGTCGTATTCAAAAAATTTATCTATGGGCATATCCGCAGACTGGTTTGTCCACCAGTGATCTAGACCTTCTCGACTAGTTTTGTGAAATGCATCTATGTGTTCTGGATGAATAGAAGATCCTAATTCTAACTTGTAAAGGAACAAGGGTATTGCATATGTTCTCCCTGCATTGTATATCAAATCATCAGCGACAGCACGAGGTCTGACACCATTATCTAATTTGAACTTATCACCACGACAATGGAAGTGCATAAGTTTCTCTGCATACCTTCTGTTCACAACAAAACAAGCCGTAGAAAAATCATCAACATATCTCGGATGAATATTTGCAATCAATCTTCTTGGATTAATTATAGCTATCTGTAAACAATCCCAATCATATGGCATTCTTGACATGAACTCTCTCCAAGAAAATGGCCAATGTTTTACTGAACAGAAATCACAATCATCTTCCATGAAGATACCATACTCACTATCTGTAGTTTCATACCAATGTTTGATTGATTTTAAATGTGATGTAACACAACCAACTTCTCCTGATGAAACTGCATCTGGATATCTACCAGATATGATTTCTGATAGATCATCTTCTCTACCATCAAACGCAGATATTCTTTCATAGTTAGTGACTTGCCAATAATCTAATTGGTCTTTCATCCACTGCCATCTTTCTGGTTGTCCATCAAGATTAATGATGTACAGAGGGCCAAAGTCTTTTAGTTTGTATGCAGATTTATTTCTATCCATGTTTTTCGATTACCTTCTCCACATTTGGTAAGTAATACTTTTCAATAATTTTAACCCAATCAAATTGTTTACCATACTCTCTTATTTCATCTCTATGTTCTACTGAATATTTTCGATTCTTTTCAATTTCATATTCAATGAAATCAATATCATTGATGTGTTTCTCTTCGATCACTGTAATAAATTCTTTACTTGTATCAAGATTAGCTTTACCCCATTGACATACAACGACACCAAGACCAGCGGCAAGTGCCTCCATACAGACTAAAGGATGAGCCTCTCCATCTGATAATAATACCAGATTTCCATACTCTGTCAACTCATTGTATAGTTTATCTTTTGACCATTCGCCAAGATAGTTTTTACTCTTATCAAATCTATCATCAGCTATGTTTCCAGCATACCATAAACTGTCTATTGATTGGAAGAGGTGTTGTCTTTTTCTGTAATCAATCTTTGCAAGATAGATACTACGATCAGGAAACTCAGGATCAGAAACGAAATTAAATTCATCTACATTCACTCCGTTTGGTGTAACATAAGTGCTGTCAATATCAAACATAATATTATAAACTTTCTCTATACCCTCAGACAAACAAAATACATTTGGTTTGATTCTCGTAAACTCATTGGCTACATTGATATATCCATTGAATAGTTGTCTTCTTTCTAGATATCCAAAGTGACTTGTGATTGCATTTGGATATTGTATGAAAGGAACTATTGGTACAAATTCATCATAGTGAACATGAACAAAATCAGGTTTGAAATTATTAATCTCATCTATAATCTGTCTTCCATTTTTTGTATTGATTATCAATACTTCATGGCCTAATTTTTCTAATGCAATCTTTGTATCCCATACAAGAATTTCAACTGCACCCCAACCTGTGGGTGGAATAGGCATGATACCAGGCCCAATTAAAACAATTTTCATATCAACCTCTGTGGATAATCAGTACAAATGCCATAACAATTTGTGGCTCTTAGTGTGTCCCAATCTACATCTTCTTTCCATTCAGGCATGACCATTACAGTATGGTCTGTATAAGACTTGCCTGGATATGCCCAGATGTATTGTTTACTAGTTAGGGTGTAATCATCTTTGTCATGAAAGAAAAAATTATATCCACTAGTCTTAGTAGAAAACTCATGTAAAGTTGCAACATCTTTACAATGAATCCATAAACGGTCTCTACGACCAGCAATCCAAAACCAATTAACTTTATGTTGTGGTTCATCATGACCTAACCATAACATATTTGTATGGTGATCATATCTAACATCAATCTCTACATCATAACCCTCATCTATACAATATGTGATACGTTGGGGATCATTCTCTACTAATGGATTAGGCCCATTTAGATTTCCACGGTGTGCAATAAGTCTCATTGTATATTCATTAAGTATTCTTGAGGTAGATTAGAAGTATCTCCATATCCAATGTTATCTCTAACAACTCTGACAGGCAAATGCACAGGGAATAGTTCTGATGGAAGACATTGATTCATAAAATTATGATACTTGTAACACTCAGCTGATGGTTCCCAAAAACTATGGAAGTATTTGTCAGCTAACATTTCCATTCTACCATAAGTATACTGAGTTTCAATAAATCTTGATCCGAAGATATACATGAGATCAGGAAATCTTGGATGATGATCTGAGATGTAAAAATATTCATCACTCATGGAAGTGAGATCAGGAAAATTATGTATAAAATTATCATATCTTGATAAAATTATAAAGTCATAATCATCTGGATTCTTAATTAATCTTGCTGCAGCTTCTATAGAATATAGATGTGATGAAACATTACTCAGAGTCTTTTCAGACCACGGATGGCCATATCCAAATCTCTGTCTAGTTTTTTTATAAAGACTATCACTTAACTTAAATGTTCTAGGAGCCTCTACTTTGATACTCTTAGGTTTATAAAGACTCTTTATGATCTCTACAGGGTTGCCTGACGCAATGCATTGTTCACCTACCCAATCAGATACATCATACTCTGATACATCTTTATCCCACCATACATGACAGAAAGTATCTACATCATATTCATCAAAGATCCATTTCTGATGACTATTAAAAGAATTAGGATTATCAACGTTTCTTGGTTGACCAAACAATAACAAAGCAACTTTCATTAAATGTCTCCTTCATAATTTTTGAGGAAGTAATTAAGATCCTCTGGAGTTCCAATACCCCACATACCATCTTTATCTATCTCTTTTATACGAACCCTTTTATCATCTCCTATTGCTTCATTGAATACAGGACATACATAAAACTCACCGTTAGTTCTTATATTTTTTTCTATCATCTGTTCTGCATACTTTACATAATCAGATCCTTTCTTCCACCAGTAAACACCTACTGTTGCATGTTCTGATATAGGTTTCTTTTCAGCTACTTCTGATACAAATCCATCATCATCTAACTTTGCATAACTCCACTTNGGATGTGATGCAGGGAAGGTAAGAATACCACCATCACAATCACCATTAGAAAATGCATAGAGAGTTTCATTTGAATCCCATTCAACAAATTGATCTGAATTGGCCATGAGTAATGGTTCATCATTATCAATAAATTCTTTTGCAAGTAATGTTGTACAGGCAGCACCCTCTGTAATACCATCAACTTGAACTATATTACAATCAGGTGCAATTAAATTTAAAAGATATTGTAAACTATATTTTTCATAATGTTCTTTCTGTACTATGAAAGTATACTTAGCTTTGATATTCAAATTATCTACAACAACTTGAATCATAGGTTTACCTTTTACATCAATCAAAGGTTTAGGGAATGTATATCCTTGTGTCGCAAATCTACTTCCACGACCAGCCATAGGAATCAATACATTCATAGTCTTACTCTCCCAAGAAACTTTTTGTTTTTTACCATTAAGAATTTTTTTAATTCTATCAATCTTATGTTGATCTAAATCTTTTCTATTTTCAATAGGCACTAGATGACATTTACTATCCAATGCACCTTGACGACCAACGTGACTATCTTCTAGTATAACAGTATCATCTGGTAAGGCACCAAGAGCCATCATACACTTCCAATACATAGATGGAAATGGTTTGTTTCTGACTACATCTTCATTAGAAAAATAGATATCTACAAACTCTAAAAGTCCTAATCTTAATAGAATAATTTTTACTGTATTACGAATACTATTTGATGCAACTGCAATCTTATATCCAGCATTTACAAGTTGTTGAAAGTATCCCATCAACTCATAATCTTTTGCAACACATTCACTAAAAATTCTAAGTGTATTAGCCTGTTTATCCTCCCATATCTGATCGTATCTATCAGTGGGTAAGCCTTTGTTTTCTGTTAGNAGTTTTAACTTTGCAGTTGTAGGAAGACCATCATAAGTATTGACATGTTCTTCTCTACTAATTGCATACTCTTCACCAAGAGCTTGATTCAAGGCTTCATAATGATGATCTTTACTATCAATCAAGACACCATCAAGATCAAATATAACAAGTTTGGTCACATGTCCCTCCATAAACGATAACCAAAATCATACTTACTCACAGGTAATTTATGATGTTTTTGTGCGTTCCATCCAATCAAAGTCTCAGGATTTATTGCAGCTCCTTCTTCAATAATTGTTGATAGATTACTACAGACACTGAGATATTTATCCATCAAATCTGACCTTCCAAATGCGAAGTGATCATTGATTCCATAATCAAGATGAGCAAACTCTTTGAATACATTTATAGTATCTAAATTATACCCATCTAAGAATCCAACATTTCTGAAAAAGAATTCATCTGTTCTAAGTCTTACAACACAATCATATTTGAATCCGTTTTCTTCTTCATATTTTTTCTTAAGAACATTAGCCTTTTCTAGACTATAGAACATTGAAATAATATTGTTGACTGGATGTGGAAATCTTGGGTCAGGTTGCCAATCAGATTCAAATTGTTTTGGTTCTTCAAATTCTAGAGCCTTTGGTTGCCATTTTTCTTTCATAAATGGAATCAACTCTGCATCCCATCTACCTCTATCTTTATACTGATCCCAAAANTATGAACCTACCCAACTTTCATCATACCANATGTGAGCAAAGACATCTACATCCCAGCCAGGTTGGTAGAAATTACTATGATGATTTTCATAACATTCTCTTAGATGTCTGGGTTGTCCAGAATATATTAGAGCTAATTTTTTAGACATGATAGTTACTATTATCTTTGGCCATGTGAACCATTTTTGGTTTAAAATCACAGTAGTCTGCGAAGACTTCTGGGAACGCATATTCAGGCCCAACTGTATGAACCTTTTCTATGTTTTCAGAATAAAAACAATTTAGATGACTCTCATCATGCCAAACTGCAATCACATTATTCTTTTCATCTATTGTAGTACGTCTGTCAAGTTCTTTCATCAAGTCAAATACTTCTGGTATTCTACCACCCCATAAACATCCCTGCCAATAAATTGAATGATCATACTCTTCAGATATTTTTGCAAGTGATAATGGATTTGTTTCAAATGCGCCTGGTGGTTTATCATGTGGAGGAAATTTTAAGAAATGACATGGATGATGAACACCAATATATGGTTTAGATTCATCAAATAAATCTTCTGGTTCTACCGTGTCTACTACAGCCATATCTGCGTCAATAAATATCAACCAATCACAATCTTTTATATCTTTTTTTGCCTTTTCTAATATTCTAAATCTATACAATGTAATGTATGGCCAATCAAGATGTTCTTGATGATATACTATAGAATTATCTGGTGATTCTGGCACACTACCATCTGTAAAAATTAAATATTTNTTATCTACGCCAGGCAAAAAGAACTCTTCACATCTTTCATACCAAGTAGGGAGAAAATTTAGATACTTATCAGTACCAATAAAAACAACAGCAACTTTCATTAGATAATAGTCCAATCCTCACAATATAAATCTTTGGTTTCTAGATGTTGTTTGTCAGGCCCAAACCATTTAGAAGGAGCTATGACATCTTTACTCTTAGATAACCATGCACCCCACCAAGAGAATGATGAGTTTGCAATTATATGTCCTACACAAAGAGACATTAAACACATATCCATGTACTGATTATTTTCTTCAGATACAAGGAATCTATCATCATCTTTNAACAGTTCCTGTTGTTTACACCAAGCAGGATCATCACTAAAAATAACAATCTGATTGTCTTTAAAATGTTCTAAGGCTTTTGCATAATAATCTAGTCCTAGATTATGATGATTCTTATAATTTGTCAAGTAATCTCCTCTTCTAATATGAAGAGATACTGGTTTTTCAACACCATTGATCATAGATTGACATGGTTCTAAAATCTCTGGTCTGAAGGCAAACATAGAGTGAACTGTATCTTCAATATGTTTAAAATATTTTTCAGATTGAAAGAACCCAACTAGACTTACCCAATCAGGACAATCATTAAATAATTTTTCATCAAATGAAAATGAAGCTTCTTCTACCTGTGGTCTTTGAAAATCTATGAACTGTATGTTCAATGGATTTACACCTTCAAAAACAAATGGATTGAAGAGTTGATGATCTGTCCACTCATTTTTATTTTTAGATGGAGGTATGGCATAGTTGTAATTATTATTACTTGCGATACCTCTCAAAGATGCAACTTGAAACATCTGATTTCCCAGACGGCCAAGTTGACCTAACATATTAAATCCAATCATTTAGTATCTCTCAGGTAAACTAGGTTGTAAAGCTTGTTCTTCTACTTCATTCTTTTTATAAACTTGATATGATATCCACGCATATGTTTTCTTGATTCCTTCTTCAAGAGAATATTCATAATCCCATCCAAGTTTTTCTCTGATCTTATCGTTCTGTGAATTACGTCCTCTTACACCTAGAGGGCCATCAATATGATCTCTACCTATAGATTTGTTTGCTACCTTTGCAGTTATTCTTACTAACTCATTGATGGAAACCATTTCCTCTGAACCTATATTGATAACTTCTTTACACTCAGATTCCATTAATCTGCGTGTGGCTTCTATGCAATCATCAATGTATAGGAATGATCTAGTTTGTTCTCCATCTCCCCACACTTCAATCGTATCTGCAAGACCAGCGTTCGCCACTTTTCTACAGATTGCAGCAGGAGCTTTTTCTCTACCGCCTTCCCATGTACCTTCAGGCCCATAGATGTTATGATATCTAGCAACACGTACAGGAATATTATAATTACGACTATAAGAATAATATAATCTCTCAGAGAATAATTTTTCCCAACCATATTCTGAATCTGGATTGGCTGGATATGCATCNTCTTCTTTCANGCCNGGNTTNTCAANNTCNTCTTGAATGTGTGATGGATANGCACAAGCAGAAGATGAATAAAATACCTTTGGAGTTGTTCTATCTTCTTTNTGAGCNTTGACTATTGCNTCNAATAAATTNAAATTAATNGTTGCAGAGTTNTGCATAATATCTGCATCATTCTCACCTGTAAATATAAATCCAGCACCACCCATATCAGCAGCAAACTGATATATCTCATCAAAGGATTCTATCATCTTATATGGTATTTGATTATAGAAATTACCCTGCCATCCTTTAAATTCTACTACTCTATTCACAAAACTTTTATCTCTTAAATCACCGATAACAAACTCATCGGCTTCGTGGCGACCAAACTCTGGATGATCTAGATCAACTCCACGAACCCAGTACCCTTCTTTCTTTAGTCGTTTGACCATATGACTACCGATGAAGCCACCAGCACCCAGAACTAGTGCCTTTTTCTCTGGATAGTGTCCCATGTTATATAAAATAAGATTCAATATATTTATTATAACATATAAAGAGTTAATTGACTACCCCCTCAAAACATTTTGTTTATATTTAAATTAGCTGACATTGTTTTTCTAATTACATCACTCTCATGTGAGGTTACTCCATGTAAAAGATGACTAGGAAAAAATATAATATCTCCTTTTTTATAATCCAAATCGTGTGTATTAGTATATGATATTAATTCTTCATATTTACAAGAAAAATTGCAATGAGTTTCTGTCTGAAAAAAATAATTTTGAAAAGTTTTCTCCATCATTTGCAAAGAACACACTTGATATATCACTACCTTTATGGGCATGTATCTCTTGATAATATCCTTTCTTGTACAAGTTAATCCAAGGATCAAATAAAGTGTAGCTAAAAGATTTGTTGAACTCTTTATATAAAAGTTCTATACTAGGTTTATATAAATCTATAGTGTCTTTCCATGACAATGGTATTCTATCAATTTTACATTTACTTCCCCAATCAAAATGATTATTGTTGACATCTTTAGATTTATCAATGAACTCAATAAATTCATCGGCATTAGGTGCTGGAAAAATAGTATAAAACTCAGATGTAAACGGCGCAACAAGCATCAATTATCAAAACTACTATATGATTTCCAATATGTTTCTGGATGATCTACTACCATTCTCTCTTCAAAATGTATTCCATTACCCCATAATTCTACTTCAGCTCCTAGAGGTGCATTGATGGTGATTGTTTCTGTAGGAAAGACTACTCTTTCCATGAAGAAATTTTTTTCACCAATACACCTCATCACAATCATGTGATCAGTATCATTATGGTAGGAATATTCAACCATGATGAACTACATTTTTCCAATCTTCATCGAATATTTCTAAACCTTTATCAGTAAGAACGTGATTGTACATCTTATCAAATACAGATGGAGGCATTGTCACAATATTAGCTCCATTTGCAAAAGATTGAGAGACACTATTCACATATCTGATTGATGCAGATAGGATTTTTGTTCTATGAATTGCTTGAACTCTGAATACTTCATCAATATCTTTAATTAAATTTAACCCTGCGATTGAGTTATCATCTAATCTACCAACAAAAGGTGAAACATAGGCAGCACCCGCTTTCGCAGAAAGTATGGCTTGTGCAACGTCAAATATAAGAGTTACATTTACTCTAATTAAATCCTTGCATGATAGTTCTGCACACGCAAGTAAACCATCAGGTGTACACGGAACTTTTATAGTTGCAGATTTTGGAAATTTAGTTGCAAGTCTGATTCCTTCTTCTATCATTTCATTGGCATCNCCAACAACTTCCATACTTATATCTCTTAACCCTATATCTTGTATCTCCTGATATACTTCCTCTGGGTCTCTTCCACTTTTACGAATCAAAGTTGGATTTGTTGTTACACCATCAATCAATCCAGTNCCATAATACTTTCTAATTAACTCTGTGTCTGCTGTGTCTAAAAAAATCTTCATTGATTCAAGTAAGTTTGTCATAGTAATCCTTTTTCATATATCTTCCAAGGATATTTGAATTATAATACAAAGGTGTGCCGTCGGCAAGCGATTCCATCAGTACATTATTTAGAAACAACTGTCTTGTCTCTTCGTAGTTTACTTTCCCTAGTGTCTTATGTAGGCTTATAATTTCTCTTCGGAAATTGTCTTTTCCAAGGTCTCTAATATCTTGTTTAAGCTCCTCAGAAGATCCAAAGTATCGTTTCCAGTCAGACTCTGAGGTGACTCTTCGTTTTCCTCCTTTGGGTTTTCTTTTTTGTACGAAGTATTTTCTTCCAATATATTGTTTTCCTGTACAAAGGTTTGTGATTCTGTAGACAAAACCGTAGTAGTCCCCAATGTCATCAGAAGTAAAGGGTAAACCATTATAAAGCCAAGGATTTTCATAATCTACATTTAGTGACATTTATAGTTTCATTATGAACATAAGTGCATAGTAAGGTGGTCTGTTTTCATGAGAATTTCCACTACCAGTATTATTTGTTGTAGGATTTGCATTTCCTGTTGTTCCACTAACTGTGTGAGAGTGTGTATTATTTGAAGTATTTGCATCATCTAATCTGCAATCATTGTTACTTGCTGGCCAAGGTCTTTCACTTGCGTCAGTTACAGCAACTTGATTTTGATATATGTGATTGTGAGTGTTACTACTTGTAGTTGCACTGAATGAGTGATTATGATTTGGAGTTGTGTGACTGTGTGCTGGTAATTGAGCTGTTG
>FUFK010049337.1_pt1 | contig 13510 bp, 4 predicted proteins | sample 1021851 | NCBI WGS metagenome assembly FUFK01 (sample SAMEA51879418, study PRJEB19060) | metagenome | reverse complement strand
TTATTTTTTCCAGTNGTNCCAATACCNACAAAACTNTCTANAAAAGTTTCNGCATTTAATATACGNTATTGGTCAGTGATTATTGCGGGCATTGANNCTTANNTTTTTTGATTATTTATACCTGTTATGTATAACTTGTTTTTATAGGTGCAGACCTTATCACCTGAGCTGATGTTTCTATACCTGAAATTCCATTTTGATTAAAGAAATCAAAAGATTTGGAATTCAATCCTCTGGATACATTTACTGCACCCCAACTATATTTACCACCTCTAGCATAAGTTGTGAGTCCAACTGTATTGATTCCAGAAATTGATTGTACGTTTGAGAATACTCTTACAACAGATTGTCCAATTCCAACAATATGTTCAGCAAAATAAACATTATCTAAGAAATTAGTTCCAACACCAATAATTTCTGGGCCTGAAAGTGTGGTTTTGATTCCAGTGACTCCACTAGTGCTACTTCCGATAGATGTGTTTTGAATTACAAAGTAGTCACCAGTCTCAATTCCAGTTTTTTGTCTCTCTTTAGATGTTGGAGATAAGAAATTAGCAGGAAAAATTGTAGAATCAGGTTTAAGATCAAAGAATAAAGCAGGCCCAGTGGTATTAATACCAGTTGTTTGAGTTCCTATTCCAATAATATCACCATAGTCACCATTATAAGTTACATTATTAATTGACTCGACTTTTGGTGTTGCTGACTCAATACCAACTATGGATATATTATTTAAGTTACCCTCGATTCCATCAACAACTGTAAAAGACCAAGAGTCTTTAATGTATATTCTGGTATCTGTAGGTAAAACAGATTTTATAATTCCAGAAGTTGGTAATATTTTTGGTTCTAAGTAATTTCTTTCTTTTGATATTCTTAATCCATCTATAGTTAAGTCTTGAGTTTGTTTTCTCCAAACTGTTGGTCTTAAAAAAGTTGTATCAGTTGATATGCCAACTCCAGAATAAGTTTGTGTCTCTACAGTGTCAGCAGCAATTAATGCATAGATGACTCTATTATCTTGCTCTGAAACACCAAGATATTTTTGTAATCTTAACTCATCACCAGGTTTTATAGTTTCATCAACATCAATTTCATCAAAATCAGATGTTGATCCAGCATAAAAATACATTCTAAATTTACTGCCAGCTTTTGGTGCCTCATTAAATGTTATCCTTGTTCCACCATTGAATGTGTAATCTTTACCTGGAGTTTGTAATACATCATTTATGAATATTAAGAGATTATTTTGAAGTATAATTCCTGATCCTTTCTGAGCAACTATACTGTAATACTCTTTCGATGTAGTTGTTCTTGTTATTAAGAATGATTTTCTAAATCCATTAAATTGAATACTAAAATCATCTAATTCTAATAATTGACCAAAACACCATCCTGCAAATTTATCTTGATATTTGTTTTTAACTGTTATATTAAACGCACTAGTTCCTATACCAACTTGGAAAGGTATTGTGGATAATTCTAAGTTATCGCCAATTTCATAACCTATGCCACGATTTGCCATATCAAATGATATAATACTACCGCCAGTTCCAACAACAACATCGATAGATGCACCAGACCCACTTCCACCAGTTAGTGGAATATTTTTATAAGGACTAGGTGGTGCAACGGTTATAAAGTTTAATCCAGTAGATATTCCTGTATTAGTATATCCAGCACCTGCATTATTGATTGTAATTGAAGTAACAACACCAGCAGTGACAAAAGCTGTAAATGCAGCACCAACTCCAATAGTTGAACCAATTGATACTAAAGGATTAGATAGATAACCAGCACCTCCAGTTTCAATTCCAACTGATTGTATTGTTCCAGCAGCAGAAACTACAGCACTGAATATTGCTTTTCTTGGAAACTGGTATCCACTCCCTATTCCAACATCAAATTCATTAATTATACCACCTCTTGGTAAATCCTTGTTGGCAGTAGTTCCTGTAAAATCAATTGTTTGTCCTGTACCAACTAAAGTATAATCAGTTAAACTTGAATCACCAACGATTCCAAGATAAGGTTTTTGGAAAATATTATTAATTAAAATTGCACCAAAACTACTGTTTATTCCTGTTGATTGAACTCCATTTGATGTTAAATTAAACTTATCAGTTGAACCATCAAATCTATCAGATATATCGTCTAATATTTTGTTTGTATTGTAATTTAATCTATAATACGCTCTACCCGTAAATGTTGAAAATGTTGATATTCCTCCAGTTGGCCCATATGGTGCCTCTGAAAAATATAATCTTCCTTCATTAATTCTATAATCACCTTTCAAAACAGTTACTGCAGCACCAACTGTATGAGCAGCTGCTACTGTTCCCATTTGACCTCTATCAACACTTAAAGAATTAGTTGAACCCACTCCAACTAAATTGACTTTAAATATTTCATCTTCAATTCTAAGTAAAGACTTACCTGCTATTTCAGAAACATCATTTAAGAAAATAGAAGTGCTTCCTATACCAACAGTGCTTGCTAATCCAACAGAAATCGCAGTTGTTATTCCTAATGGACTTTGAATTATATTATCAATAGTAATTAAACTTCTAATTGTAGCATTTTCAGATGGAACTGATAAAGTATGAGTATTTCCAATTCCAGTAACGTTTATGAATGTTACTCCTACACCTGCATTTGCAAAAGTTTCCGCAACTGCAACTTTAATTGAATCAACATCCTCTTTGATAGCAAAAACAGTTGATGGTAATAAAGTAGTAACTCCGATACCTGGAACATCTGTGGACTCAATGACAATCGCAGATTGACCAACTTGTGGTTTATAAATCAATTCTTCTCCAGTGTTAAATTCATGTTTTGTTATTGTAAGTAAATTAGTGGACGTATTGATTCCAGTGGCTGGATCAAAGACTTTATGGAATAGAGATTCACTATCAGTGAATATATCAAAACTTGTTGTTCCAATTACACCTCCACCAGTAGAAGTCACAATTCCAGTAAATTGAGAACTAATATCATCTATTAATAATGCTTTATTTGTTATTGACTCGTTATAATCAGTTATTATTTTAGAATCAAATGAAACTAATTTTGACAAACTAGAATCAGTTGTATTTTCACTTACTAAATCATAATAAAATTTGTCATGAACAGAAGCTTCCTGATCAATCTCAACATCCAATTCTAATAATGAATCTGACTTTAATGAATGAGTACCCACTGAATGAATGCCTAAATTACAGAAATTTTTAAATCCAGCAACATGATTTAGACTATCAACAGAGTTTTTCCAAGTTAAAAATGGAACAGACCCTTTAATTGAATATGAAAATCTTTGATAATAATCATTGTCATGCAAATTCTGAATACTGGAATTTAATTTACCAGTTTCTTTTTTCCAACCGTTTTCAATTTCTACTGCACCATCTACATTCAAATCAAAATCAAATTTAAATATATTTTCTACTGTAGATTTGTTATTACTTTGTGATCCCAAGATTACGTCATTTTCTAAAAATTCACCATTTACATTAAATACTTTTAAAGTTTCAGACTCTGGATCCCAGCCGTTTTCTGCAACAACTCCAGAAACATCTCTTCCCAAAACTGAAACACTTTCATTATCAAAAAATGAAACTTTGTTAAATTCTGCATTAAAAGTTGCTAAGTGATCTTTTTTGATAACTCTTCCAAAATTATTATCTTGTTGATATGTTCCTCCAGTTGATCCAATACCACTTATTGAATATGAAACTGTTTCTAAACCACCTGTGGTGTTTACACCAGTAACAGCGAAATAAGTATAATTATAATCACTTGAATTAAATCCATCTCCATCATTTAATGTTTTTACATTTTCTACAAATATTAAATCATCTTTTTTAAACGGAAAATCACTTCCTTGATTATAAAATCCACTGTCACCAGATCCTGTTTCTGGAATTGGTGCTCTTAATTCTAGCGTAACTATTTCATTAAGCGTTGTTGCCCCCTTTACGACAATTCCGTTTGAATTGTTAATTGGTACAATTCTGACATCTTGATTAATTCCAGTATCATTTTGTAAAATATCCACATCCTTAACAGCAGACCCAGCTAAAGTTGTTTGAGCAACTATATTGGAATTTCCAACCACTGTTACATTTGGTGGAGTTGTATATTCAATACCTCCAGTGGTCACTCCTATGGATTTTAATGTAAATACATTTTTTAATTCTAAAATTAAGTTACTTTCAGCTTTAGGTTGTAAAGTTTTATCTGGAGTAAATTCTATTCCTTGAGTGATAGTCTTTGTGCTATCAACTTCTCCAATTTGATCTGTTTCAATACTTAAAACAGCATTTTTTCCCGTTGTTGTACCAATTGATGTTAAAATTGGTAGTGTAGACACTTGGGAACCTTTATTTAAAATATTGATGGAATGTATTCCACCAAATTCTCCCGTAGATTTAGTAGAGTAAAACGCAGATGAAAATCCTATGCTTGTATATGAAGTGGTCTCTGCTATTCCTATTGGATTAAAGTTAAAAATATTAGTTCCAATACCAACTACTTTATGTTCAGTATTAAACTTAGAATCAGAAATTTTAATTTGAGAGTGATTTGGAACATCTTCATTAACAAAGTGAGATATTGTTTTTACAAAATTATTACCTTTTCCAACTACTCTATAGTAAAATTTATTTGCTAATGAACTACCAACAGAGACACTTATCTTTGTTGCAGCATCTCCATCACCATTAACACCACTACTGGAAATTAAATTAGTATTATATTTTGATATGAAATTAGAATCATTGTAAAATTCTATTTCATAATCAGTCAAACTAGAATCGGAAGTTATAAGTTCTGCTGTACCATTTTTATATAAATTTAATTTTGGATTTATTTTTGAAATTTCATGATTTCCACCACCAGTTGTTCCTATTCCAATATAGTTGTATGGAAATGTTAGTATATCATAGGAATTTTTAGCTAACCTTATCGTATGTAATGAATCTTTGATAACATAATAAACTCCATCATTAACCAGAGGTGTAGCTGGAGTCGAAGAATTATAAACAATTACATCTCCCGTTTCAAAATTATGATCATTGATTGTTATTGTTGATAATGTAGTTCCTACTCCAATATCAGTTGATCCAAATGAAACAGGATTAACAACTAACTTTCTTATAGTTTCATTATACTTAAGATTAAAAATTTGAGTTCTATTAGATTTTATATCTAACTTAAACTTATCACCAACAGATAATCCATGTTGTTGTCCTGTAGTTGTAGCAGTGGCAACAGTTACTGTTCCATTTACTTTTCTTAATTGACCAGTAATATTATTTGTTATTAACTCTAATTTAACATTATCTGATCCAGTTGAAATTCCAGTTGTAATCTGTTTAAAGAATACGTTACTTGTGCTAAATCCTACCTTTTCCGTTGAAAGTCCAATAAATTCATCATTAATTTTTACACAAAATAATTTATCAAATGAACTTAAATCAAATTGATTTGATAAATCTAAATTTCTAGATGCAATAATTGTAGATCCAAGAGAAACAAGAGATAATTCATCACCACTCTTAAATTTATGATTTGGTAAAAATATTGCTTTTGGTGGAACAGATCTTTTNATTGGAGTAACACCANCAAATCCCACTGTCATATTAGTAAAACTAGTTCCAATACCAACTGATTTTTCAGCTTCAAAATATTGAATTTTTGGAAATTCTATATTTTTATTTTCTAATTTTTTATTAATATTATATGTAAATTCTGTTTCTGATCTTGTTACCACTGCTCCTGAGAGATGATCTGTTGGAGTGGTTGAATTATGTCCTCTAATTACTCTATACTTATTATTAATGTCATCATGATCAATAATTAAAAGTTGCTCTGTTCCAATTATGACAGTATCATTAACTTTAAATTTTCTACTAATGGTGGGATCAGAAAAAGTTATAAACGTTGTAATTCCAGCGTTGACAGTTGCCATAGAGGTGGATATTGAAGAAGNAACAGTNGATACACCGATAATTCTAACTCCTTCAATATTTTTATATTTTGTTGATGATATTCCAGTAATTTCCACCACATCACCATCAAGTAATCCGTGAGGGATGGTTGATAAACCAGTAATTTTTTCATCAGACACAGAAAACTTTAAGTTATCAACTACTGTATTTGTGGTTGCAACCGAAACTATATTTTTACCTAAAACCTCATTAACTCTAGCTGATATAGTTGGATCTGTAAAGTTTATTTGGTCATTTACTTTATAATCCTCTCCAGACTCATCTATTGATATTCCTGTTATATCTGATGATTTTACTCCATCAACTTTTAATTTAACTTGAGAAGCAAGAGGATCTGCTAACAATGGATAATTTCTAAAAGTTTCATTCAAACCTAAATGAGTTACATTTCTCTTATAATTTCCACTATTAATGGTTAAATCTGATTGATTAACAGAGGAACTGTAATTAAAACTATCAGTATGATTACGATGTTTAATTGTAGTATATGGAAAAGTTGGTTCAAAATTAAATTTATCTATGGTTGAAAAATACGCATATATTCCATTTGGATATTCTGGAGTTGTAGTAAATTTACCATTATACTCATCTAAATCTCCACTTTCATCATAAATGTAATCTTCAATAAAATATCCATTAGGATATATGGTTTGTGGAGGTCTATAATTAATATCATTTATTGGAGAAATGTTATAACTTGATTGAATAAAAGTTAATCCAGTTCCAACGTTATTGTTACTGATCGGGCCATAAATTGGATTTCCATCATAAGCCCATCCAATTATTTTTGAATGAGAAGTTATGTCATTAGTATCACTTAATAATTCTCTGTATTTTGTTGGAGGATAAAAAGAGCAAATTTTATTACCTTTGTATTTTAATTCAGAATTTACTTGTAGTAATTGATTATTATTTGTTAACGAAGTTTTATATCTTTCTACAGAGTTTATCCTCCAGTTATAAATTTGTGTTGAAAATACCGCATCTCTTCCACTTGGAGTAATTTTTATAAATGTTTTGGCTGGATCATATCCAGATCCTTGTTCAATAATTTCAACATTTGTAATTTTACCATCAGATACTATTGCTTTCAATTCAGCAACAGATCCTACACCAGTTCCTAATCCGACAACCTCCAAAGTTGGTGGTGATGTATATTCTGTTCCAGAATTGGAAATTACAACATTAACCACATTCCCATTAGCAATTATGGGATTTAATGAAGCATCTTTACCTGTTAGGAATGATATGTTTGGTTGTCGAGAATAGTTTATAATATTAGTTACACCATAACCAACTCCTCCATTTTCTATGAATACATTTTCAACTTTACCTTTAACTATTGCTTCTGCAGATCCCATATAGTAATCAGGTATAGTTGATGTTAACCCTATCGCAACATCATTACTGATATTAACTTTAATTTCTGGATATTTGAATGTATGTGTTCCAACTCCAACACTACTCAAACTTTCATATATCTTTCTATCATAATTTGTACTAGTAATTGTAGATATAGTCCCAGCTGCACTTAATTTAAATTTATCATCATCAATAACTGTAATTTTATAAACATTAGATGTTGATAATCCAGAGATAACAGTACCAGTGCAACTATATTCTACATTATCACCATTTCTAAAATTATGATTCTTAGCATAAATGTAATTATTAAAGGTGTTTATACCAACAAATGTTTTAAATAAATTACTCCTATTAGGAGTAGGATATTGTTGAGATGATATATTTACTTTTCTATTTGAATATAAAGATCCAGAATTAATAACCTCTATTCTATCAATTATTTTTCTTTTTTTCTTAGATCTAAAGATATGTGTTCCATTTCCATTTTGAATGAAAAATATTGTATTAATTCCTGCAATAGCATCTTCTTTTTTTATTGTTAGTGAAAAAGCTGAGTCTGTTCTCTTTAAAATAAAGTAGGATGCACCTGAAGATAATAAATCAGTATTAAAACCAACATTAACACCAGTATCAATCCCTATAGGATTTCCTGTTGCAGTATAAACAACTTCTTCACCTTCTAAAAATCTATGTTCTCCATCAAATGAATTTGTTGCTAAATCTACATTAAAATCAGTATATGCCTTACTATGAGTAAATCCTCTCATCTTTGCTTCACATCTTGCACCTGTTCCATTTCCCCCAGATATAGTAACTGAAGGTGTTGTAGTGTAGTCAAACCCTTTATTGGTTACTATAATATCTGTTATAGTACCAGAAAAATTTCCATAACCAATACACCCACTACCAGAGAGATCTACAATAGATAATGTTGGTGGATTAATAACATTATAATCTTCCCCAAAATTTAAAACTTCAATTTCATTTATTTGTCCATAATATAAAGAATCTTTTGAAATTGAAGAATGATATTCGATTCCATTTAAGGAAACACCAATTGGCCCTGTAATATTTGTCTTTTTCGTTGATATTTTTGGATTTTTATATATTCTCTTAAAATAATCTTGGTTTTGTAATTTTTCACCTTCATACAAATTTGCAGGAGTAATCGTATGAATTACATCTTTAAATATAGTATTAATACCTGTAGTATTATCGTTTACAGTTCCAACGTATCGAGGAATTTCTAATAATCCTCTGTATAAATTTAGTGGAGTTGTAGCAAATTTGATTGTATTTGAATCAACAACATTAATGAAGTAAAATCCAGTGCTGATACCAGTTATTCCAGATCCAGATGAATATGTTAAGTCTTCTCCTAAGTTAAGATAAACTTTCTCTCCATTTATAAAGTTATGATCATTTATATTAACTGTATATTGGTTTGTGCTAACTCCAGACGATGAATTAAATGTTTTTGATCGATTAGTATTTGTTGTTTCAAAAGATGGATAACCAGAAAAAGAAATATATGTATTTTTTTCATTATCAACGAAAGAATTTTGAATATTACCCAATAAAGACGTAATTCCAAATCTACTATCAATGTAACTAAGTTTTTTTCTTATTTGATAATCTCCAAAAATGCCTGGTGCATTCGTAACTTCTATGCTAAATTTATTTGGTGTGTTTGTATCTTTAACTTCTACGTTTTCAGCTTGCAATGATCCGTTAGATTTTAAAATTATATCTACTCTATCTCCTTTTTTTAAAAAATGATTTACTTCAGTTGTAAATGCTTCACTTCCATCATGATTAATAACATCAATATATGATAAGTTGTTATAGAACCAAGTATTAAATTTTGGATCATCAATATCAACTTTTTCACCTAAATGTTTAACTCCTATCGTGTCACCAATATCAAAATACTTAGTAACATTAGCATTATCTGAAACTCCAGAAATTGATCCCGTTGTTCTCATTGTACAGATCTTTGTTAGATCATTATTTTCATATCCATAAATGAAATTAGTATCAATAATAGGATCAGACTCTATTAAAGTAGTAGAAATGCCAGTGCACCCAAAAAACTGATTATTTGATTTAGACGTGTAAGTTGCTAATGTATATCTGTTATCTGCGTTTAAGTAATAAAAATTACCAGAGTCACCAAATCCAACTGTAGAGTCTACAGTCGTAACTTCTGTAGTTGATGCAGTTCCAACTACTTTTGTTTTTGTGGAAACTTTAAATTTGTTAATTATTGTTCCCTTTGAAAAAGAAATTTTAAAATATTTTTTACTTTTTAAATATATTGCTTCTACATTCGCTACAGCTCCACTTGCAGTTGGATTTGTAAACGAGTCTTGATATATTTTAAGACCAACTAAATTTAAAGGATTGCCACTTATATTTTCTACAATAATATCATCAGTTACGTCCCATTCTGCATCTGATGGTAAAAAAGTCTGATTAAAAGGTTTGATAATATCAACTTGCTCTCCATACAAAACTTGAAATAAAATTTTTAGAGAGGTATCTGTTCCTTTTGAACTATAAAAGTCTCTTGCTCTTGATAAAATATTTTCTACATTTAGTCCATATGCAAAATCTTTTCCCTCTAAACCAGGTAAAAAGTGTTTTCTAAACTTTTTGTAGAATTCAGTTACAAAAAGAAAACTTAGATTAACTACTAACGAATTTGCATTGTGTGCTGCAGCATTAGTGTCACTAAAGGTTAAAAACTCAGGAGCTCCAGCTGTTTCAATTGCAGATATTCCACTAAATCCACGAATACACCCAGTAAATGAAGTTGCAGTTTTTCCAGTATATGTAATAATTTCATTATCAATTTTTAAAAGACCATATGTATCTGGAAATCCTGTGGTTTGGTTGACATTAATTACATCATCAAATGCATACGTTAAAGATGCCAAAACAACAGGAGATTCTGGAGTTGTACTGTTTGGTGCAGGAATAGTTTGTTTTTCAACTAAAGAAATATCAGCAACAGTTGAAATTTTCTTCAATGATGAAATATTATCAGCTAAGTATGTGGTTCCATACTCACGTTCTTCAGATGCATAGTATTGAGTCAAAAACTCCTTGAATAGTGGATTGTCTACTTGTATAAAATCTGGTATTTGACTACCAAGAATATTCGATATTTTAACTTTTTTATCTGACATCTGTTATCTTGTATATTTTTTGTTGCTAATAAAACTAGATGGTGGTGTATAGTTTGTTCCAGAAATATTGGAACCAGAAACAAGAACATCCTCNAATAAATTGAGTTTGCTATTTCCTTTAGTATCTAGGACGATATAAATGTTCTCTTTTGCTACAATATCGTTAGATTCTGGAGTAACTTCAATTTCAATCTTGCCATCTATAAATGTAGATGATATATTAACTGGAAATAGATTTATTTCTCCTCTTTTATAATCTACAGTTCCTGCATTATTATTGATGTAAGTAATCGTATCTCCATCAATTGTAAAAAATTTGATAGTTCCTGTGAGTTGATCATTATCAGGAAAATCAGTTAGATATACGTTTCCATCAACTCCTTCAATTTTAAATGCAGAAGAACGAATGTTAAAACCCTCTAAATCAGCATGAAATATATTTCCATAACATATTTCATAAGTTGCTAATTGATTGTATGATGGTTTTAAATCTCTTCTCATTATCAAAGTAGTAATATTTGATGTTATACCACCATCTACTCGATCAATTTGTGAAAGTAACTTACTATATTTCAATCTTCCACCAAAAGAGTTAATATCTGATGATCTTGCATAAGTTTCAATTGCAGATAATATTCGAGATTGTAAATTTAACTTATCAGAGACAAATCCTGTATCAAATGATACTGTTGAGTTGAATTCAACATACAAATACTTTAAATCTAAAAATTCTTGCTTAATCCCAGCTACTGTATACTGCTTTAAATCGTTTTTTATGGAATCTTTAACAACTTGAGATAGCACTTCACCATTTTTAGGTTTAACTGTAATGAAAACCTTTCCAAATTCAGGTGGATCAAGCTCTTCACCACCATATGCACTTACTGAGTCAATGTTTGGGTATAAAAAGGGTATCAGACTCTTATAATCATTAGGTGTAACTGCTCTATACTGCGATGCATAGACTCTTGGAGCAAGATATTTGATGTTATCCACAGATTCTATAGAGTCTCCATTTTCAGACCTCTGTGTGGTCGTTATGAGTGATATGCCACTAGTAATATCTTTGTCTGTACCACTTGAAATGTAAGTTAATCGTCCAGAAAAGTTAAAATTAGCAGCATTATTACCATTTACACCATTTGTAACGATATAACTGACTTTTATTAAGGCTCCATTTGCTGGTTTTCTTCCTAAAACGTTGTCACCGAACATAATTTGGTATCTCTCATCATCAATTTCTTGAAAAAGGAATAATCTTGACTCAGCATTTACATCAAAAATGTTTGTATATGAATTATATACTTGAGTTGATCCACTTTCTTCAACTTCAACACGAATTGAAGAGGTATCGATGTTTGCATTTGGTAAAATATACCTTTGATTCGTCTGTGAAGAGTTTACTCTAAAGGTTTTTGTTAAATAACTGCCTTCGTAGATTGAAATATTGCTAAAACTTGCTATTCCTCGACTATCTGGAGTCACTGTAATGTCATCTGGAATTGAAAATATATAATTTCCACCTTGAACAGACCCTAAAGCAACTAAACCCTTGTTTAACTTAACAATATTTGCTCCATCTGGTGCATTTACCGTAAAATTTATTGTTGCAACAGCAGATTTTTTAGATCTTGGTACATATCCAATATTTCTTGCAAGAGATACGACATTTTCACGTAAAGTTGCACTATCAATGAAAGATTCATTGACAGCCATATTTGTATTGTAAGAAGTAATATAAGAATTATATGCTAAAGTATCAATTAAAACTGAAAAATTAGACCCTTCAAAGTCAAAATCAGAAAAATTTGAGTTTGACCTCAAATAATTTTTGATTTGAGCTCTTAAAGTATTAAAATCTAGGTTAGTAAACTGTGAAAATGACATTATATCCTAGTCGGTTGAAGTAAAAATTCGATATTTTGTGTCGGAAAAGGTAATCCTGTAATTTCATACTCAATTCTTATCTGTAACTCGTATGAGTCAACTAAAGAATCAATTAAAATATTTGTCAATTTTATCCTTGGTTCAAAGTTTTTAAGTAAAACAGTGATTTCTCTCTCTAAAAATGATGAAATATCATTCAAATTCGTCTCAAACAACGAATCTTCAATTGATGTACCCAATAAGTCGTTAAAAAATCTCTCATTAATACGTGTTCTGCATAAATTGATCACTGATCTCTTTATTGCATCNTCATTTTTCAACACAGTCACGTCATTTGTGACAGGATGCCGAGTAAATGATAAACTTATGTCTTTAAATGCACGAGAAATTTGAACTGCCATTCATTTTGATATATTTTTCCTAATATATCTATAAGGGTTTTTTGAATAATAAGTTTATTTATTCCCCTTCCTTCAGAAATTGAGGTTTTTCCTCCTCTTTTTCTTCATAATAGGCATCAGCATCGTATTCACTAATCAGTTTTTTACCACTTTTGATGAATTCTTGTGACTTATCGAGTTTAATAACCATTTTTTTCTCCTTAATGATTTATTTATCCTAAATTTGGTTCAATTGCTGTATTTCCTGCTCCAATATTAGGGTCTGCTTCAACATTTATATTAAAATCATTTCTTTCTTTAGCTGTTTTCCAGAAATAATTCTCTTCTGAACCTAATCCATCACGATCATGACCGTTCTCCACCTGATAATACACGGTTGATACTTTAAAATCAGGAATCTTAGGTGTCTCAGGAGTGATACTATTGTCATATATCCTCATTCTGTTATTTGGATACAAACAAAACTGTCCATTGTCTAATTCTAGAAGGTTATGACTCTTATGTTCAGCTGGTTGTTCACTTGTAGAGTAATCAATTGCATCTACATCTTGATGATAGTTATCTAAAGTACAAATATATGTTCCTGTTTGCGTTCCATAGTCTCTTGTATAGACCTCATAGTGCATTGAACCAATAAACTGCTTCTGTACTGCTACAA
>FUFK010042710.1_pt1 | contig 13511 bp, 15 predicted proteins | sample 1021851 | NCBI WGS metagenome assembly FUFK01 (sample SAMEA51879418, study PRJEB19060) | metagenome | reverse complement strand
TCTGCTTCTTGATCTGTTAAATCTTTACCAGCTTGTCTTGCACTTTGAATTAAAACAGCTTTTGTTTTATCTATTGCTTCAGCTGTAGGTGTATAATTAAACCAAGGTATTAAAGATTTGTTTTGAAATATATCATAAGTTGAACCTAAGTAATCTTTAAACTTACCACCAAATAATTCTTTAAACTCTGCTAATTCTTTTTTGTCTAACTTACCACCGACTTCACTAAATAATTTAGCCCATCTAGTTCTAATGTTTGATAAACCACCATAAATAGCTGTCTCTATTTCTTTTGCTTGGTCAGCGTTTTTTGAAAACTTTGCAATTTTTTCTGATAGTTTTGCTTTTTTGGCTGCATCTAACGCATCAAACGTCATCACACCTGTGTCATCTATCTTAGGATTACCAGACAACAACAAGTCATTAACTTCAGCTAAAAATTTATTTCTGTTTGCAGCATTTTGTTTATTAAAAATAGTTCTAATCGGTGGAAATAATTTATCTACACTAATATCTATTTCTCTAGATGTGTTTCTTGCAGCTGCTGCATCNCCNGCTCTTAAACCTATTTGTTNTCTNTCCATTTGNAAAAANTCTGGAGTCTTGTCNCCNCTTGCTCTNANTTTACCANCAACTTTNTCAATCCATTTATCTATTTTACTATTGTTNANATCTAATTTTTTATTTCTTTGTGCAACTTTCTTNATCCCTGCACCAACACCACCAAGGATACCGGTAAACAATGCACCTTCCGTTCCAAACTTAACTCTGTTTAATAGTTCTCTACCTGGATCGTTTTCATCATCTTGTAAATTAAACGCTAGTGAACCTGCTGCTTCTACGTCACCAACAAATACACCTTCAGCTATACCACCTGTAACAGCACCTGCTAAAAGTTTAGCAGCACCGCCACCACCTCTCATATTTTTTATTGCACTAGCTAATTTAGGACTGTTAGCTTTTAATAACGTACCAGTTCTTCCTGCATTGATTGCTTTTTCTGCAAGTTTACTTCCAAGTTTAAAACCATATCCACCTGGTATACCTATGTTGACTAGTAGTTCTGTAATTTTTCCAGCAGCTGTTGCCTCTGCTCTTTCATCAAATGTTGTAAGGTCATCAAAGAATTGTTCTACTTCAGCAGCTTTATTGGTCCCTGCTCCCAGGTCCATAAGTGTTGCGCCTAATGAAAATGCGCCTTTAGGTATTGCAATTAAACCTGATGCTATGCCGGATAGGACTGACTCAATAGTGCCTACTCGACTAAAATCTTCAGCCATTTATCCCTCNTAACTAGTTATTTTTTTAAAGAAGCCTTCTGTATCTGTTTTAGGTTGAATAATTTGTCTTTTTTTAACTTGACCATCTTCTATTAAAATAGCTTCACCTTTAAAATTATATACCCCATCTTCTTTAAAATCAGCAGATGCTAAAAATTCTTCAAAGCCACCATCTTTATCGTATCTTTTGGGAATTTTACCTTGATATTTTTTACCCTCACCAAAGAAACCTTCTTCAGTTAATTCCATAGTTACATTGTAAACTTTTCCTGAGTCAGTACTTGCTTTAGATGCATTAAATTTTTCGGTAATAGTTGTTGGTAAGTTTCTTGCTTTTTTCTCTGCAACTTCTGGTGAATCACCTTGTGATATATAAAAATCATAATTTTGTCTTAACGTTCCACCAGTTTTACTAGCTTCAATTTGATCTAGTTTTAATTGTTGTTGAACATCCATTAAATTTGCAGCTTCTCTTAGTTTCTCCGGTTTGTCATACGATTGACTTGTTTCTGCTATAACATCTGAGACTAAGTTCTCTGCGCCCAAGCCTGTTCTAGATATTCTTTGACCTGCTTTAATCATTGCATCATACAATGCATTTTTCTGTGCACGATCATAGCCTAGTCCTTCTAAGATAGTGTTAATTCTTTCTTTTTTAGTAGCTGGTGGTGGTGGATCATCATCACCAGGTAATTTACCTTTTTCCTCAATGACTTTATCAGCAGTATATGCAAATGGAGATTTACCTTGTGTAATTACAGTGCCATCGGATGCTGCTTTAGCTTGATTTGCTTTTTCTAATGCCTCTAATTCTTCTACTTTGTCACGATATTCTTGAGTTCCTATAAAAGTTTTTCCTAGTTTTGCTTTTTGTAATTCTGTTAATCCTTCAACTGGATCTATTCGTTCTACTTCCTCAGCTAACTGATCAGTTTCTATATTTTTTGGATATCGTGGAACAATAACTTTTGGAAATAAACTTGAAGTTTTATAATTATAGTTTTTATATGGATTTCCAATACCTAATTTAGCTGCTTCGTTTAAAACTGCTGGATCGGCAGCTTCTCCAGCTTGTAAAGTAGCTTGAACATTTTTAAAAACCTTACCAGCATCTTGATACCTTTGTCTTGGTTCTTTTATACCAGACATGATCCCTTCTTTAATAGGGCCTCCCATTCTAAACATTGGTCTATTTAAAACTTTCATTAATTAGCTCCTGGGAATCCAAATATTTTACCGTACAATCCACCGACTCCTAGTGCTGTACCAATTGCTTGTGACATTGGACTAACCGGTGTTGGTTGTGCGTAAGGTGCTGCTGATACTCCACCAGATAAACCTGTTAAACCTGTGCCATACTGTGATAGTCTGCCGTATGGTTCGTAAGCTGCTGTCTGTGCTGCTTGTTGATCAGCAGATAAGAAAGCTTGTTGTTGACCTTGTCTTAATGATCCTAATTGTCCTAGCGCTCCAACGTCTGCACCAAGTCCTGCTCTTTGAAAATTAGATAGTCCCATTTCCGCTGCACCTAATCCTGATTGTAATCCAGCTAATTGACTACCTTGAGTAAATGCATTTTGTCTTGCTAGTTGTGCGTTTTGAAATGCTGATTGTCTTAATTGTGCTGCTAATGCTTGGCTGTCTGCTAAAGTTCTTGCATCGTATTCACCTAACATTGCACCTTCTCTACCACCACCAAAATTACCTGTACCCACAGCTGCATCTTGTATCGCTCTTCGATCAGCACCTCTTGATCTTTCAAACTCTGCAAGTGTTGTATCAATAACTTGTTGTTGATACGGAGACATAAAAGCCTCAATAGATCCAGCTTCTACTCCTTGTGGTAATGGCATTCCTGTGCCTGTTAGTGCGCCTAGTCCTCCAATTGTAGTTGCTGCATCTTTTTGAAAAGCTTGCGCATCTGCTAAAAATGGTTTGTAAGATTCTAAACCTTGTTCAGCCATAGTAATGGCTCGTGTTTGTAAAGGATCTTCACCAGCAACAAATTGTCTACCAGTAAACTGACTTGTATCTATTGGTACACTGTATGCAGCTTTTGCTTGTGATGCGTAATCTTTTGCGTAATCTTCTAAAAATCCTGGTGTTGCCATTATACTACCCTTGTNTCTAATTNTTTCATGTTNTCGTACATTTCTTGTGCACCTTCTAAACCTTGTGACTCTTTAGATACCTGTCCACCAGCTTCTAAATGGTCCATTAAATTTTCCATAACTTCAGCGCCCTTATCTATATCTCCGCCACCTGCATTTCTAACAGCATCTGCAGTAAATACAAACTCATTTACACTTAATCTTGCAGGCACATCATCTGCTTTTTCTTCTCTTCCTATAGGTACAAATCCACCTTCAGCTCTGTAATCTTTTTCCATACCACCTAAATCCATAAGTCCACCTTCTTGTGCTTTTACTCTTACACCACCTGATGGGTAGTTAAATCTGTTTGTTCCTGGAGGAGTTCCATAACCAGGTACACTAGTTAATCCGCCACCAGCCATCATCATGGGCATTTGTGGTTCTGTCTGCACCGTTTCTGATTCAGTTGTCATTATCTCTTCTTGTTCTGGTCCCTGTTCCCCGGACGCTTGTTGGAGAACAAGTTGTTTAAATTCTGGATACGATAAGTCACCACCTTGTGCTACGTATTTTTGATACTCTTGTCTTAAAAATTTTTCTGCTTCTGGTGGTAATTGTGGTCCTTCTGCTTCTACCATTTCACCATTAGCATAACCTATTCTTCCACCTTCAGCTACGTTTTGAGGATAATAAAATCCTTCTTGTACAAACTGTTGGTTAGGTAAAAAAGCCATATAAGGATCTCTATTCCTTGCCATCGCCATNGCCATAAATGGTGGAATGTAAGACTCATCAACTTCTTCTTCTATTTCTTCATAAGGTCCTGTCTTAAATGCTTTTTGTAAAAANGGTGTTGCAANTGCTGCTNCACCTAAACCTGNAAATATTTTTTGACCTGTTGAAAGAGCACCAAATTTATCCATTAATCCTCTAATTATACCAGGGTCATTGTGGACGCTTCCTTTTGCAAACAAAGATGGCATAGAAGTTGAAAGAGTAGGTCCTATTCCATATCTTCCCAATAAACCTTTTGCTGCTCCGCCAAACGATGATCTACCAAATAAACCACCTATACCCGTTCCAGGTATACCAAAACTAGCAGCTCCTATTAAAGCAGCTTTACCTAATGGACTTTTAATAATTTTCTTAACACCACGGACAGCTTTCTTAACTAAGCTTCCTAATCCGTAAAGTTGTCTGGGTTCTTGCATTCTAGATATTGCCATATTTTTACCTTAATTCCTATGTTTACTTGGTTTTTGAGAACAAATCAAGAGGTGGCATTATAACTTTTACGTCTTGTGCCATTTCTTCGGGCTTATAACCCTTTGCTTCCCAGTCTTTTTTCTCTTTAAAAATCTCACCAGTTTTTTTATGTCTGTAAGTTTCCTCTACTTTAGCGTCATATACTTTCATTAGTCTATTTTCTCCTTTAATATATTAAGATAACTAATACCAAATACTACACCATCTGATACAGTGCCAGCTGTGGTATAAGATAATGTGGTTCCACCCTCTAAAATTAAAGGTAATGACAATATCTCAACACTAGCTGCTGTTGATAATGTTTGCGTATGCACTATCTCAAATGCATTATTTTTAATAGTTACAGTAGGTGTATTAGATCCTGATTTATTTGTAACTCTTAATGATTTAATAATGTATGTTTCATTAACAGCGGGTGATAACAACGTTACAGTCTCTGCAGCTGTTGTTGTTTTACCATAAAATTTATATTGGTTTACTACTGCCATTATTCCATAAAGAAACTTTTAGCTTCTATCTCCTGTTTTACTTCATCTTGAAACGTACTATTTAATTTTGTAATTACTGAGTCAAGATCCCTAACCAAAGATTGTATATTTTTTTGACTGTATTCTGGTTCTGCTCTAGTTAATGATTCTACTATCTTTGCCATTATAAACTTGTTAAACCTCCTTTTTTAAAAGGAGTTCCTGGTGTATCATCTGTGCCTCCTCTACTTACAGATCCTTCTATATTACTACCTTGAGTTTTTCCTCCTGATGAACCAACGTCACCTTGCCAATCCGATCCTAAATCTAGCACTTCAGCAGAACCAAAAGGATCTTTCTTTTTTTGTATGTCTTTTTTAACGTCTTCAAATGATTTACCATATGTTTGTTGATAGTATCTATTTGCTAAAGTTTGATCTAAACCTTTTAAACCTTCTAATGCATATGATCTATATGAATTAGAACCTGGTTGTAAAAATTTATTTTGAAATAAAGTAGGTCCAATATTATATCCAAATTTATCTTTTAAACCTGTGCTACTCATGTAAGCTCCATCAGCTAAAGTTTTATAATTTTGTGCGTAAGGATCAGTGGGTAAATTTCTCATTAAAAAACCTATACCTGGAATGCCTGTAAGTGCACCAAAAAGAGTACCCATAAGAGGAGCACCATAATTTTGATAAGTACGTTTAATTGGTCCCATAAGTCTATCATAAGCACTTAAAATTCCTGTTCTATTTTTTGTAGTATAAGGAGTATTAAACTCTGAGTCTTCTTCTATATTACCTACGTAACCATAGTCTTGAGGTAAAATATCAGATAATTGAATTTCCCCAGACTCAACCATGTCTCGATATATATCTTCATTAATTCTAGTTGCCATTACCTTCTACCCCCTGGTGCAATGTCTAATCTAAATGTACCAAGTTTCCAATCTTCATTAGTTGTAGTGTTAGCAACTTTAATAGCAATAGACCTTGCTCGTAATCTTGTATCTTTTTTGGTTGTAGTAGAACTTACATCAAAATTTGTTGTGGTTGCAGAACTATTAGGATAGTTTTTTGTTACAAAACTAACTCTAGTGTTTCCGGTTTGTGAAATAAAATCTGGTATAAATCTTTGTATTCTCATAATAAACTCTCCATCTCCTCTAAGATCTGGCATACCTACAGTTTGTCCTGTAGGGTTTCTTCGTTGTGTAATATCAAAATCACCAGACGTAATAGTACCAATTACAGCAGTTGTTACACCACCAGCATTAATTTGATCGGTCCCTGTTTCCTGTTCATAGTATATAGTAATACCATCAGTATTTCCAGTGCAATCACTAGCTGCATTATCTGTAGAATCATAATATGTAGCATGTGGTTTATCAAATACTGCAGAATCTTGCCACGCTGTTCTAGGTAAAGTGCCTGTTGTCCAAATAGGACGTTTAGGAGTAGAGTCTAAATAGTTATATGTAACAACTCTGTTTACTGAATCTGATGCAGAAGTACAATAAAACCAACTTATTTCTCCAAACAAATTATTTAATCCTGCATTAATTAAATCTCTACTAGTAGCATTAATATCATCGTATACATGGTCTTCAACAAGACATGGCATAGATTTTAACTGACCATCGTAAGTAAAAAACCCATTCTCCGACATCCAATAAGCTGAACCATCTACTTCTATACATGCATTTTTACCAAACAATCCACAGTTAGTTCCCACTTGTTCAAATGAGAATGTAAAAGGTTGACCTACAAATTTCATAAGAAATAGTGCAGTGTCAGTCCAAACGTAAATAGCATCTCTACCTTTGATAGCTCCCATAATTTTAGAACCATCAGCAAGTCTTTGTGTACCTGCAGTATTGTCTGCTTTAACTGTATATGCATCTGTGCCATCAATATTTTCTTGGTCAGAAAATCTTATAAACATATCGTCCTGTGTAGTAGCATTACCTACTGTTGTTTCTGTTCCAAAAAATACTAAGTGTCTATCTGGTGTAGATACTAATACATGACGTGATGCTGTAGGTGCATTAGCTAATAATGTTGCTCTAGTAGATGTAGCATTTCCAGCAGATGCATCCCATTCAAAACATTGACCATTATAAATAAGTGCAATTAATTTTGTACCATAGTTATCAAGAACCCACATTCCAGGATCAATTGTAAAGTCAGCATTAGAAGGGTCGCCCCATGCAACATAATCAGATATGTTTGTAACACTTGCTCCACCACTATGTGTTGCTTTTGTTGTTCCGTTAACTCCTCTGGCTCCTCCACTTAAAGTGTTTGTAGAAGTATTATTACTTGTAAAACTTATATCTTCTGTTCCTATTCTAATTTCTCCTGATGATGGAAATGCTGCACTGTTTGCTAATACAATATCTGTTGTTGTTAAATCTGATAAAGCTGTTGCTAATGTAGTTGTAGCTGCACCTAAAGCTGTTCCACCATATAGACCTGTACCCCAACCAAAACCTCCAAGTTGTTGTGCTGGACCTACGTGATAGTAACATAAAACAGATGTTGATCCTGTTGTACTCATTGGTGTGCCCGTTTCAGTAGCAGTCATTGTAATAGTAAAAGTAGTGGTTGTAGGTATGGCAGTTACCATAAATTTTTTATCTTCAAAATCAGTAGCAGTATAACTTGATGAAGCAGGAATAGTTACACTGTCTAACATTACAATGTCCTGTTCAGCTAATCCATGTACACCACTACATGTAATTGTAAGAACATTTTGATTTAATGTGCTTGTAAAAGTAGCGCCTGTTAATGTTGTTCTAATAGGGTGGATGTCATAATATGTACCCCCTGAGTATACGTATAAAATTCTATTAGTTCCTATTGCTGAATATTTAATACCAGCATTATCGTCCCATTGATGGATAGCTCTAGCTGCACCAGTTAATTTATCTGCTCCTAACTGTGTCCAACCACCTATTTTTTCTGGAGTACCGTATCTAAACCTAACATTGTCACCGTCAAACCATTGTCCCTCGGCCCCGGTCTCTGTGACTTGTTTATTAAACCCAGGTGCAAATCCTAATTTTTGTAACATATAACCTCATTATAATACTATTTACAAAATGATGGTAGACCTAACATAGGTCTGCCGTCAAATCTGTTTTTGTCAGCAAATGGGCCATTTACATGATTATAATGTAGAAATACCTGACCGCAAATGTTCCCGTCAAAAGGCTCTCGCCAATGTTCAAGTTCACAGCCACTATATACTAGCATGTCTCCTACTTCAAGCAAGACTTTCGTCCCTGTTGGAGCGTTTGGTTTTATAATATTTTTTCTTTCGTCAATAACATTATCTGCTCCGGTGCCATCTATAAAAATAGGCCAAGGATCACCACCTAAATTAAGTGTTGTAGATATTTCACAACTAGGTCTATCTTTGTGTCGGTGTAAACAATCACCTTTTTTATAAGCTCTAGCGTAAGAATACGTTGGTATTAAATCTAATCCTGTATGTTGTTTCATAACTGGTAACATTTTAACTAATAATGTATCCATTACAAAGTCACCATAACAAGAGTAAGTATTAGGTATCTGTTCATCGGTCCATGTTCCAAGAATTGAAGACTGTGAGTGTATGTTATTTTCATACATAAATCTTGTTGCATCTCTTTTAAGTAAGAAATAGTTTAATATAAAATTAGCTAGATCATAAGATACAGCGTTCTTTATTACTTGATATTTTTTAGTTTGAAATGTCATGCAAAAACTTTAAACTCTTCCTGTAAAAAATTAAACGATACAGATATTCTTATATCATCACTTTCATTTGTTTCAACTCCATGCCATAACCATGCGGGAAACATTATTATTCTACCTTCTATTGGTTCCACACGAATTTCTCTCCATAAATAAGGAGGAGGTGTTTGTTTTATTCTATTTGGCATTAACATATGAGATAATGTTCTTGGATCATTAAATACTATATCTCCACAGTTTTTTGGAGCTTTAATGTAATACACTCCACTAAAATGACAATTAGGATGTATGTGTGGTCTGTTGTAACCACCTTTAGGATTTATATTTGCCCACATATTTCCTATCATTGCTTTACCACTTAAAAATTCTTCTTTATAAATTTCTTCTTGCATTTTAAATAATGCTTCAACTAATGGTTTAAATACAGGTATGGTGTGCATATCTGTTTGACTATGCCAACCTTTTACATTTGTTCTTTTCATTCCTTTATCTTTATTAGCCCATTCAATAACGGCATTTTCAAAAAGACGATTATCTAAGTTAACATCTTTTGCATAAACAATAGTTGGAAAGTATTTAGCTTTAAACATTATTTAAATGGTGTTCCTCCAAACCACATAACTAAAGATTTTCTTGTTCCCCGTATTACAGGTTTAACTCTATGTCTAATAAATGATGCAAAAAATATTGCGTGACCTTGTTTTATTTTTGCAACTTTACCTTCATTTTGAAGTTCTAAGTCTCCACCTTCAAATTCATTTTCAGGAGATAACAAACAAGTCATAGAAATTTTTCTAACCGGTGGTTCGTGTTGCATGTTTACGTCATTATCTACATGCCAATCATAAAACCCACCTACTGGATATTCTGTGTATTGAGCTTGCTCTGTTATCTGCATTCCATCAAAACCAAAATGATTACCATTAGTAGTTTTCATAATTGTTTCTATGTCTTTATACATGTCAGCCATTTTTTTAAATGGTATCCAACTTATATGTGAGGTTCTTGTTTTAGTATCTACTACTCCACCTTTAATACCTTTATCACTTCCAACTCCAGCATCATTTCTAGGTTCACTTCTTCCTGCATCAATAATCATTTGACATTGTTTAGGAGTAAATATTGGTGTAGTTGTTTCTACTATAAAAGATTTCCATCGTGGTTCTGTTAACATATTAATATCCGTATTCTACCCATCCCGTTATTATATATTTATCATTCGATAAAGGTGGGTTGCCTCTATGAACATGTGTAAATTGTGATGGCCAAACTAATAGTGTATTTTTTTCAGGTTTAAACCTACACTTTTGATATAAAAATTCTGTTTCTCCACCTTCTGCTACATCGTTAAGATAAACACTAAAAGCTAATATTCTATTTCTAGCTTTCATCTCAGCGTTTTCACAGTGCCACATATGGTAACCTTCACCAACTTTAGTTTTTTGTATTTTAACTTCTAATATGTTGTGTGTAGCTAGTTTTTTTAAATGAGAATATTTTTGTACATACAATGGATATACATCTTTAAAAAACATATCTATAAAAGGTTTGTTACTATAGGTTAGTGCAGTGTTAACTGAACCCATAATTGTACTAATTGCGTTATCTGATACTACCGTTTCATCTTCTACTCTTGGATACACAGCCCCTTGTTCCTCACAATTTTTAAAAAAAGTAAGATAACTATTTATTAATTCATCTGTCATAAAATTTTTAAATATACCTATATGATTATCTATGTAATATTGTTTGTTCATTATGCTACACCCCTATTTTTTATTGGGTCAAAATCTACATCTATATTTGCAGCAAGAGTTCGTCTTACTTCATCGGTGCCGTTAAAAGGATATACACAGTGCCTCATATCATATGGAAATATATAAAAATCTCTAAGATTCATAGGCGGTTGATAATCTATTTTAGCAAACTGACCATTAGCTGCGCCTAGTATTTGTAGTCTACCGTTCTGTTGAACCTCACTTGCAGAATATTCCTTACCAAATGTTGATGGTAGTTTTAAAATCATAACACTTGATAGACCTGTAAATAACATACCTCTATGAATGTGCGCAGGGTTGTATTCGTGTTGTTTCATTTCATTAACCCAAACAGAATTTAAATGTGTCTTATAACCTCTTATTTTATTAAATGCTAAATAGTGTTTAAATGTTTCAAAAAAATAATTTGTTACATTTTTTGGTAACATATTATGATTTTTCATCTTTGTTTGATCCGCCCCATGATAAAATAAAGAATGTTCTTTTTCTATTTTACCTACTAATTGTTTATTTGCAGGTGCAAGATTATGATAATTTGTTTCGTATATATAGTTAATACTATTAAATATATCTAAAGGTACTTGATACTTTAAAATTGATTGACCTAAAAATACAAAATCAAACTTTGGGTTTTCCATGTTGAGTAATTTGTTCTTTCTCTGTGTAGCTGCTCTCTAGTTCACCAGATTTTTTAATTCTTTGTAATGATTGTAATTGTCCCATTACATTAAATACTTCTGCTTCACTTGAGTTTTGATTTAATGATTTAGCTTTTTCATGGTATTGCATACCATAAGATTCTAATTGGTGAACGTTAACATCTTTATCATTAAACGATCCATCATTAAANTCTTTNTTTANNTTAGACCACATCTTAATTTCTCTCATTCTATGTNTTGCAACTTTTTCCATAGANGCTTTNGCAAATATAGCNTCATCTCGATCTATTTGNTATTTTGTTTTCTTNTATTCATCNTCTTCTTTATCAATCTTTTTTTCTAACCAAGTTATNTTTGCCTCGTTTCTTCTATANTCAAATGATAANGTCATAAGATTATCTAGATAACTAGACTGTTCTCTTACACACTGCCAATANTTTGATGCTTTGGTTGGATATCTATTATCTTGTAGTACAGAAAACCTTGCTTCTGTCTCTGTTCGAAACATTTGTTTCTTGGTCCATGTATCACGAAGTTCGTCTACCATACCTTTAAACGATGACAGATCTTCTTGTGTTAATAAATTATTTAAATGTGGCTCTTCACCTTGTATTACTTCTTTGACGTCTTTTTTCATAGCTTTATTCCTTTATAGTTTCTTCTTATATATACTAACTAAAATATATTACAAGTATTAACTGTCTGTAAATGTTCTAACTTGAGGTGCACCTGCACCATTCCATTCAAAAGTTGTAGCTTGTTGAGCAGTATAATAACCACCAAATACTAAAGCAGCTGTATTTCCACCTGTTCGTGAAGCTCCTGCATTTCTTTTTTGTGCAGGTAAAGATGTTGTAGTTGTCCAGTTAGTTCCATTCCAACTTTCTGTTGCTGAAGCTGTTGGGTTAGGAGTTCCTCCTGCAGCTATTGCAGCTGTTGTTGTACCAGATAACATCATACCCGATCTTGCTGTGTTTAAGTCGTTAACTTCTGTCCATGCAGAACCATTCCAAAGTTCTGTTACGTCATAGGTTGCTCCGTTATTACCACCAGCAACTATTCCAGCTGTTGAAATTCCTGAACTACCTCCTTCATTATCTTTTCTTCCAGTGTTTAATGTAGCAGGACTTGTAGACCAATTAGTTCCATTCCAAGTTTCTGTTACATTCATATTTGGTGGAGACCCACCACCAGCAATAACTGCTGCTGAAGGTGTTCCAAAACCAAAACGTCCACCTTCTGAAAGATTTGTATCGTTAACTTCAGTCCAATTTGTACCATTCCAGTTTTCAGTTAAATTTTTAGTTGTTGCACCTGGATACACAACTCCAGCTATACATAAAGAAGCTGTGTTAGTAGTAGCTGCAGATGAAACTCTTTCTCTTGCAGTATTTAAATCGTTTACTTCTGTCCAACTAGTTCCATCATATAGTTCCGTATATGCTCGAGAAACTGGAGGAGGTGTATATTGAACACCACCAAATGCAATTGCTGCAGTTTGTGATCCTCCACCACCTAAAACAAATCTTGCATTATTTAAAGCACCACCAGAAGACCAAGCAGCTGTAGCTGTTTGTGCTTCACCTTTTAAAACATTTGTTGTTGAGTTATACCAAACTTGTCCTTCAACAGGATTCGATGGATCTGATGATACTACTTCAATATTTGTTCCGTGTATTTCTTTGTATGTTGCCATAATTAATCCGTGTCTATTGTTTTAACTACAGGAGCCCCTGCACCTGTCCATTCTTCTGTGTTAGTTGTATCACTACCACCACTTGATAATGCAGCAGTTTTTGTTCCTGAACCTGCTATGTAAGCTCTTCCTGTTGCTAAATCAGTTGTTTCTGTCCAGTTAGTTCCATTCCATTCTTCTGTTTTTGTTGTAGGAACTGTAGGAGGTGGGGCTGACGGATATGGTACTCCACCGCCAAAAGCTATTGCTGAAGTATTAGATGCTCCAGCTCCACCTGCACCTACTCTTGCAGTATTTAAAGCATTAACTTCTGTCCAATTCGTTCCATTCCATAATTCTGTTTTTGCTGTAACAGGGGGACTACCTCCAATACATAATGCTGAAGTTTGAATTCCAGCACTTGCCGGTGCATCTCTTCCAGTATTTAGACTATTTACAGTTGTCCAATTTGTTCCATTCCAAGATTCTGTTGCTGATGAACCCCCAGTACCACCATAAGCTAGAGCTGCTGTAATAATTCCAGTTC
>FUFK010043936.1_pt1 | contig 13512 bp, 11 predicted proteins | sample 1021851 | NCBI WGS metagenome assembly FUFK01 (sample SAMEA51879418, study PRJEB19060) | metagenome | reverse complement strand
TAATTTGTTTTTGTAATTCATACAATGTAGCTTGAGCACCATTGACATAAGTTTTACCCTCATCATTTGCTTGATAATCTGGCAAAGTATTATATCCGTCAGTCAACTCTTGCTCTAATGTATTTAATAATTGTTCAATTTGTTTAATCATAATATCCTTCCTTTTTATATAATATACAAATAATAAATGAGAAAGTCAAGTAAAATCGTAATATTTTTAAAAATAATTTACATTTCTAAAGAATCTAACCACTCTTCAATCTCGGCTGGTGTCATTCTGCCGTCTTCTTCAAGAGCTTCTCTTTGCTCTTGTCTTGTTTGTGGTCTACCATTTAGATAGACTGGCCCAATGCCAGTTTCGGCTTGGAACTCTATGTCGTGTTCTGGTAGATTACCAGCGTTTCTTTCCAATTCATAATTCATACAACCCATAGCAAAAGTTCCTATATCCATAATTAATTTCTCCTTATCATTATTATCATACTATAATATACAAAAAAAACTTGACAATGTCAAGCTTTTTTTTAATTTTTTCTTTCAGACCAAGAACGAACTTCAGAAACGCTGTTTTGGATTTCAGCTTTCTGTTCAAAAAAGTCTTTAAAATCTGCCCACTTCTTTGTATTTGCAAGTCTGGTAGATTTATTAGCCATAGTTTTGATTTTCTTAGATGTCAATGTTTTGTCTTTAAGTAAAGACTTCCTTAATACTTCCGTATCAAGTGTCATTGCTATCTTATGATTATGTCCTTTTACTTGTCCAACTACTTTTAGTATCATAGTTGAAACTCCTCTCGTTAAATTAAAAAATAAAAAATTAAAATCTTTGGTAGTTATCTCATCACCCCTTGATACCCAGACTATTGTTTTTCGCCACCAAACTCCAAGTCAAGTTTCCAAGACCAGTATCTAATCTGATGTTTGTGCTCCCGNCATATCGGAAACAAACCACACNANGTTTCCAAAGTGATTTGTTTGTTTTGTTTGCCTTCCACCTGTCTTATCGTCGTTAACATCGCCCTCGACTATCGCCCTTCCTGGACACGATAAGATTTTCGTGATGAATTTACTACCTAATTGTCAAAAAACTTACATTATAATATACTGATAAAAAATGAGAAAGTCAAGCTTTTTCTTAACTTTTTTTTTAATCACTAATTATCAAATAACTTACACTATAATATAGTAATAAATTATGACAATGTCAAGCTTTTTTTATATTTTTTCTGCCCAAGTTGTAACATCTATGATTTGATGTATTTTGGTAGGTATTTTTGATAGGCCGGTTTCGTTGGTTAACAACAATGTGTTTTCAAATTCGTCCCAATCAACCATATATGATTTGTCCAATACACCGCCGTTCTTTTCTCTAATGACTTCGTTTAGTGCATTGATTGTGTAGAGTGTGTTGGATTGTTTTTTTCTATGTAAAGATATTGTGTCAATGATATTTTCTTCAAAGTCATCAATGAACTCAACATTGTAAGTGCAAATCAATTGACTTGAATCATTTTTGTTTTCAAACACATAAATCTTATCATACAAAATATCATTACAAGAAACTATAATGTCAATAATTTCATTTAGTTTTGATTTAGAAGTAAAGGTGCATAGTAGTTGAGTTCTCATTATTTACCTTTATTTGCCTTAGCTACTTCTTTAATTTTTGCTTGAAGTGCAGCTCCATATTGAGCTACAACTTTAGAAAATTTACCATCAGTTCTGTGAGTATCTTTACCAATAACTATCTCTTTGTTATCTTTATCTCTATATACTAATTCTTGTGAGTCTTCTGATGGAACAAGGTTTTCTACTATGTGTCGTTCTAACGCTTCTATGTCATCAGCATCTCCTTCAAATCCAAGTAAATCTCCTAATGCCTTACGAAAGTCTTTTGGTGCTATTGGTTGGTCGCCAACTTCCATCATAGATTGTCCCTCATAAGTTCCTCTAATCATATCAGTTAAGTGTGACCTTTGTAACCAACCTCTTACATAAGCTTGCGTATGTGGACCATTTTTAGGCGGAATATCTTCAACGCCATTTTCTTTTGCCCATTTCTCATCTTCTTCTTTTAATTCTTTAGTGGTCGCATCATACATATCAGCTATGTCTTTACCTCTTTGTCTTTCCGCATCTTCTAATTCTTTTAATTCATCACTATTGTAAATTTCTTCAATGTCTTCCGCAGCAAAAGTTCCACCATAAAGTATCTCTCCATCTCTTTCAGTCTCTGAAACTTGTTTACAAGCTTCTTTAACTGACATTCCACCGTCAACTAATTTTTGAACTCTATCTCTTAAATCTCTCGTAACGATTGTCGCTCTTGTCAATGAATATGGTGCTGCTGTTGAACCGTCTCCAACATCATTTAATGCACCTGTTCCGGTCGCATCTATTGTTGCTTGTATAGTTTCTTCTGCGTCATACTCTCTATCTCTACTCTCCCACTTTTTAGTTATTCCCTTTTTCCACTCTTTATATTCTTTTGATTTTCTGTCGTTGTTTGGTGCTGATTCCTCACCTAAAAGTTGTGCTTGAACTTCTGGTGATTTTTGAGCGTTGTTAGTATATTTTCTCCTTCTTTCTTCACTCATTTTTTCAGGATTGAAAAAAGATTTTTTACCTGAAGGACCTGAATCTACTGAAGCCGCTATTCCTATCGCTTTACTAATGCCAGGTTCATTTAATTTTTTTCTTTTTTCTGAATCATCTGCAACTTTTTTAACATTTGCTGTATAAGTTTTACTGAACTCCATTGATTTTTTATATTGTTTTTCAGTTGTATCAATGGTTGTTTTTGTGATGGCTTTCGCTTGTTCATCTGATAAATTCATTGACTTAACAACTTCTTCAACGTTTTCTATGATTGCTTCTTTTGAAGAATTAAGAGTTGAACTATTTAATTGGTCCGCGATAGTTTGTTTATTTGATACATAAACTGCTTTTGTTCTTCCGTCTTTATCAGTATACATTATCACGGTATCAGCGTCTCCCTCTTTACCAGTTACATTTCTTTTAGTCGCCTTTTTTTGATAAAAATATAATTCTCGTTTATAATGTGCAATCGCTTCTTTATCTCCGTCTTTTTCGGCTTGTTTGAGTTTTGTCATTAATTCATCTCTTACAAGATTAGTGTCTGTTGTATGGATAGGGTGTCCGTCAGGTTGCTCTTCCGCAAAGTTCCAACCAGGATTATTTTTTAATCTTTCCATAGTTTTTGCACCAGCGTCTGATTTCTTTGCAAGTCTTTTTAACACTTTATCATTATTTGCGAGATTAGAATCAGGATAATCTCTTTTAACTCTTTCAATTATTTGTTCCGATAATGGTGGTGGCTCTTTAAAACCAGGTTCGTTAGCTATTTCTCTACCGATATTAGCTAACTCCTCTTGTTGAGTAGTTTCTATATTCCCTGGTCCTGTCTTTATTCCATTAAAAACATCAACTCTATGTTTTTCTGCTCTTTTCTTTGTTTCTGTTATTGATATAGTTGGTTCAATATCAGGTTCATCTTCACCTGTAATTCTTTCAAATATTTCATCTGATGACAATTTATCCAAGTCGGAAATTTTATTAAATCGTCGTTCTAATCGTGCTATTTGTGTTTTTGATAATTTTTTATCTGAATACTTTTCGTATAAACCAACTAAGTTATCAGCGGATTCTCCCTTGGGTATATCTTCTTCATCTGCGGCAGAACCATCTGGATTAGCCCAATAGTAAGTCCCGCCTTTTGGCCCTACCCCTGTTCTCGCACCCTTTGGTGCAGATTGTCCTTTATCAGTTTGATAGTATCTTGGTTTGACCGCTTCAACTTCTAAGTTTTTTAATAATTCAACACGCGCGTCAATAGGCCATTTCTCTTCTTTTAAAATGTCCCATAATTTCATTAAGTGTTGTTCGTTGGTTAAATCTGGAATGCCAGAAGAAACTCTATAACTTAACTCGTTGAGTATTTTTTTCCAATTATTTTTCATAAATGATTGTTAGTCCGTCTGTTTCTAATCTACCGGTTCTGTATAAGATGTCCATTTCCTTCTTGGAAATATGAACTACGGTTGGTTTTGAAAAATCTGTTTTCTGATTTGTTGGGTGTGGTATTCCCTCATTTCTTTCCATTTCAGTAAGTCCGTCTCGTGTGTCATTTACATTTTTGGACCAGCGTTTTGGTAATGATTTATAAGAAGTATCGTTCCACTCTTTTAATAAACCCTTTAATTTAATCATTAAATTTCTCCGTTATGTCTTGCATATCGTGATAGTTTACCCCTCTACTAATTTTTACTGGATACTTACCACCACTCTCAATTGTTTCTTTTACCATATTTAAGAATTCTAATCCGTCTTTGGTATCAAAGTCAAATAAAAATGAATCATAATTATACAACACCAACTTACTATTGTATTGTTGCAGTTTAGGTTGTAATTCATTTAAAATCTTGATATTGTTTTCTGTTTCCATTAATTGTATCATATAATTGAACAATTTATTTGGATTCATATCTTGTAGATTTTTTTTATTTATTCTTCTATTATAAATATAAGATTGAACAAAATTGTTAGTTTTGTAGTCTTGCCAGAGTAATTTAATATAATCGTTTACTTTTGAGAAAAATGGATTGTCTGACACCTCATCTGTAATACCACCATACAAATATTTAAATGATAGAGCTTTTGCTTCATCATAAGGTAATCCATATAGTTCTGCCATATGNTCGTGAACTGAACCTTTGGGAAACTTATATCCTACGATTTCACCGATTAATCGTAAATGATATGCGTCAAAGTCCATTTCAACCAACATACCATTATTAAAACGACTAATGAATTGTTTTCTACTTCCGTCTGATTTGTTTAGTGCTGCAAAGTTCAATCCACCAAAACGATTACTTGGTCTACCGGTTGATGTAAATGGATTGTATTCTGAATACACTACCTTTTCATAAGTCTTTAATCCATTGCGTTCTATTTCGTATAGGTTTTCTAATAAAGTTTGGTCTTGTTTTTCATAATGATGAAATAGATTTTCTGCTATTGGTTTCAAATATTCCGCATGTTTTAACAAAGGAATTAAATCATTGATATTTTGTTTGTCGTGATACAATCTATTATAGTGATGATGTGCATTAGTTAAGTGTTGTTCAGTATCATAAGGTTTATTGTGTTGTAAATAATATGCCCAATTCATATCACGAATATCTTTACTGAACACTAATGTATTGTGATAGTATTGTTTTAAATCTTGAACAAAAATAGTTTGTTCGGTTTGTATCATTTTGATATCATCTTGATATTTTTCTGTATGATGAATTGGAACAATATATTGTTCGTCTTGAAAATCAACATAATAACAACTCACACGATTTTCTTGTGGATGCGCTTTGACATCAGAATACATTTGCAATAATACAAATGGTTTTGATTGTATTTGTTGTTTGAGTTGATTGAATAGTGTATTTGTATTTACTATAATCATTATAACCTTTATTATAAATAGTGTGTTAATTTTTCAAATTAATAACTTTCTTGGTTGTTATCATTATTTGTTTCGTCTTGTGGTATTGGTTCTCTCCCTCTTTGATTTATTTTTTGTATTTCGGTATTCTTTTCAGCTATTTTCTCTAAATAACTATCAATTTGTTTTTGTAGTTCTGGTTCAGAAGAAAACATTTTATCACCGATAAATTCTTCTGGTGTAATATCATCTAATGGTCTTTTAAATAATCGGACTTTACCTTTTGGATAATAGGTTGGAATTTCGCCCTTGCTTGGTCCTGCTGAACCATAGAAATACAAAGGTTCATAATTAGGATTATCTTTAAGTTTGATAATTCTATAACTACCAGAATCTAATACTTCAATCAATATCTGTGTATCTAATGTTAAAGTTATTGGACCACCTGCTCCATCAACTTTAAAAGTTCCGTCAAAATCATCTTTTTCTTTTGCCGCATAGTAAGCTGCTTGTATGTCAGATTTTGGTTTCATCAAGTTTATTTTTGTTCTTAGTTCAGTTATTTCTTCTTCTAATTTATTAATTTTATCTTCGTCTGTTTTTCTTTGTTGTTCATTTCTAAAATCAAAAAATAACTCTTTTGTAACTTTATCTTTCAATGTGCCGGGATAGTCTTTTAAATACTTTGGTAAATCAAGTTTCATTTTTGCTGTTATGTTGGTTTCCCAACCACTCGGTGTAATGTTGTGACCAACGTCAAATATTTGAAAGTATGTATAGTTACGATAAATTTCTGGTAAATAATCTAATCTGAACAAATCAAATGGTTTTAGACCTCCGACACCATCAATAGTCATATCAATATCAATTGGAATTACTGGCTTTGTCATTTGAACATTTGATTCATCTCCTTTAAATAAAGAACTATTGATTAAAAACAACATAGTTCTGACATATGATGATTTCATATTACCCGATACATCATAAAGTTTCAAACTTTGATTTTGCTTATACCAGTCATAATACGCTCTTGAATTTGGTATTTCATCTAAATTTTCTATCCTTTTTAAAATTTCAAAAGTTTCCTCACTAAACTTTATGTCGGAATTGTGAAAATCTATTCCCTTATTGTTTAAAGGTGAATTAATTATAGTGGAAGACTTATCGTAGTTGTCTGTTCCGGTCCCTATCATATCATCATCAATTGGGAAACTCATTTTTGAAACTAATCCATCATTTAAAGATTGTTTAATTTCTGATAAAGTCTGTGATTTTGTTTTTTCTTTTCTGGTTGGATTTAATAATAAACTGTAAGCTGTTAATGAAAGGTCATTTAAATCACCTGAACGTTGGGTTCCTGTTGCGACATTTGTATTACCACCATAGACTGCTATTGTGGCAGCCTTTGAACTCATTTTAACATTTAGATTAAAAGATTTTACAAATGAATCTTTACTATATAAAGGAAATGTAAATATCTTGTCAGTTTTATCGATTGACTTTTCACCTGTGATTGGATTTGTATATTTTTTGTATTTATAATTTACAAAATCTTCTCTCGTGGATTGATTGTCTGATACAAATAAATCAACTTTTTCTGCTTCACTATTGTAATATAAATCGTAAATACCTATTCTACCTGTGCTATCTTGGTCTTGACCGATTCCAAATGCCCAAAAGCCACCGTATTCATTTTGAACATCTGCCCAAAAACTTCTTAGACCTTGTTTAAGTGTTTCCATATTAGCAAAATGTTCTATAAATTTTCCTACTGGAAATACCATATTTCTTATTGAACCAAAGTTAGTGTCTTCATAAGTGATTTGACTTTTATCTAAATTTCCACTTACATCACCTTGTGCTGCAGCATTCACTATCTTATCAAAATCTTGATATCCAAATTCTACTGCGTCTAAACCACTCTCTTGTTCTCTGGGAATAAATGATTTAAAGTTTTCATTAATGATTTCAAATATAGCGTGAACACCTGCTAATTGTTTATGTTGTAGATATGGTTCTGTTGATGGCATAATTGGTTCATTTACTCCACCACCGACATATTGTTCCATAACTAAAGTTGCTTTCTCAAATGCACTTGGGTGAATTCTGTTTGGTAGAATTACCGAGTCTAATCCTTTGGTCCACAAATCTTTTGATATGTGACATTTGTTTGATTTAATAACTCCGTCCTCATTAGTTACACTTCTGATTGATTGTAAAGTTTTCTCCTCACCAGTCTTACCACCCTTAGTGATGTTGATATCAATGGAAAAAAAACTATTCAATATATGGTCCTCAAACCAGCCCCAAGACATATAATACTTGTTGCCAGCCACATTTTTTAATATCTTTTTTGTGTTATGTGTTGTTTCTGTTTTTAAAACACCTTTTTTAAATTTATATTTTACACCACCATTTTGGACTACGGTTTCTCTTGTTAATCCTTCATATAGATTTCTATAATTCTTTAATCTTTTTTGTCCCTCAATACTATCATTTTCTAAATAATTATCGAGAATTGCCTCTAAGTCCAATATAACTTTTTTGTATATTATTTTTGCTCTTTGTATGTCATCTAATTCATTGACTGAACCTAAGACTGCTGCTTTTTCGTCGTCTGATAAATTTTCTAATTCTTCAACAGTTATTTCTTTTTTTATCTCGTCTAATTCTTTTAAGTTTTGTATACTCGTTTGAACTGACAACACATCTCTTGAAAATTCACTATCGTTCTGAGAAGTTTGATTCAATATATTTTGACCACGAGACAAGATATCAATTGTTCCCTCGTATCCACCATCTGCGTTTAGTGAAAATGTGTAATTAGATACAATACCAACATCACATTGATAATTACCAGCTAAAGCTAAGTTTCTTTCTTTTACACTTGAATTTAGTTTTTGAATATCTTTTAAACTTAAAGGTGGTGTTTTTATGTCCGTATCATTCATACCCCAACCAAATTCAACTGCGCAGTATTGTCCGTGTCTTAAAAATATTGGTTGTATTCTTTCTTCAAAATCAATCGGGTCTGGACAAGAAAAACTAATTGTCATCTTTTTAACAAAAAAACTTAGTTGTTCAACTGATACTTGCGTAATACCGGTTTCACCTCTAAATATATTGTCTTTATTTTCTCCAAATCTTGTAGGAGCGTCTGGACTAAAGTATCCCATAGCAGACCTTTTGTTGTAAGTTAATGGTCTGTTTGCATTTTCAACTATCCTTCCCTCATCACTTTGTTCTATGTAGCTTGAAAAATAAACTGGTTGGTCTGATAATCCGTCAAGTCCTTTTTTGTCAGGGTCTTTGATTGCCGCTGTAAGTCTTGCCCAACACATTCGTGCCATTTGTTGTTCTATTGGATTAATATTATTACCAACATCTAATGCAGTTGACACTGTACCGATTTCTTTGTTAGTTCCTATGAAAAGCTTATTTAAACCATCAATCTTACGATAGAGTGCTTTTTGGACTGCTGGGTGAATTTGTTTTGCTTCTAAACTCATTAGTCATTTAATTCGTTAAATTTTTGTATTATTGATGTTATTTCTTGTGGAATTGTGTATTCTTTTCCAGGTTTTGTATACATAGAACCTTTGTTTTCATTATTAGCTCTGGCGATTATCCACCATAATTTTGGATTACCATAGTATTGATTTGCCAGATTATCAAATCTTTGTCCTAATACACCAAGAATAGTTATATCGGAATCTTGAATCGGAATAACTGGATACTCAATACGATTTAAATATCTTGTTCCGTTTTCATCTACTAATAGTTTTGAATTATCATATCTCATTTTATTATCCTGTTAACTTTGAACTAAAAGATGTATCAAAATTTAGCTTATGGTCTGTCGAATTTTGTGTTCCACCAGACAATCTGTTTGTCAAATTCTTACTAATTTCTGCTCGTCTCTTTTCTTCAGCGGTTTTAGGTTTTAAATTTTTTGCAAATTGTTCAAAAGCTCTTGTTCCATCAGATTGTGTTTTTCTAATATCTGCTATGAATTTATCTCTTTTGTTTCTTTGTTGTTGTAATGTTTCTACTCTTTCTACTCCGTCATAGTGTTTACCTAACATAGTTGGAACTTCTTTTCCAATGTGAGTAAATTCAACCGACACATCACAAACGTGTGGGAATTGTCTTCCGTCTTTGGTTTCCCAAGTGGCTGAGTTCGCTACATTAACCGACACACTTGTAAAATAACCAGGTGTATTAACGAACATATCACCAATTGTTAAGTTGATAATTGGTGCAACTGGTCTTGTATTGTTGGCTCTTGACTCATCAGAGAAAAATGATTTATATTGTGGTAATGTTAATCCTTTTAGGTAGTTCATTTTTTCCCATATGATTGGTATCTCTTCTTCGTTTAATGCCACGACTCTAAATCCAAAACTAATACTTCTTGTTCTGTTTTGATAAATATGAACTGCGTCTGCTCTACCAATATAGTTTATTGGATTGTAAGATGCTGCGGAATTGTCAGTTATACCCGCTGTAAAGATTGCAGGAAAGATAATCCAACGACCATTAACAACATCTCTAATTCTAAATTTTATAAAATCTTTTGGTAAGTCTGTTGTTTTGTCAAGTTTGTTTGTTAGAGTGAGTTCTCCACCATATTTAACTTGTAGTTTTCTTGTTCCTTTTGATTTAATATTAAAGAATTCATTTGCTTTATACTCACGTTCAACTTCACCAAGATAATCATTGTTCATAACACTATCATCTTTCATTGTTGTGGCATTACCTATAAGTTCACGACCACTACCAAATATTTCAAATTCAGCGTTTCTTTGTTGTAGTTCATTTCTGGTACCCATCACATTTTCTTTTATTTTTATTTCTGAATCTTCAAATCTAAATTTCTCTAAAACTGTAGCGTGTATAGTTTTAGGGTCTGTTAGGTCTGCGTTTTGGTCTCTTACTTTGAATAAGTGATTAGTATGTCTTTGGAACAAAGTTGGTTTATTGGAAAAATCTGAAAAAGGAACTAAATCATTATCGTTTGTAATATTAGCTTTATCATTTGAATTAATATCAACTTTACCACCAAATGTATCAACATCTGGTTTTAAATTTTCAACATTTCTATTATTAGAAATAGAATTTCCATTTTTTCTACCTTGTTCGAGAGTATTGTTTCCTACTAAAAAGTTAAAAAATCCACCTAAACTACTGAATGCGTCTTTTATCTTTGCTTCATTAATGTGTCGTTGTGGTCTTGTGGATAAAGTATCTATTAAACTTTTGTTTAAACTTAGTGGATTATAAATATTGGTTTCTCTATCTGCATTTTGGTTTTGTAATACTGCTTGTTTTATTGTGAACAATGCACCTTTTGGTGTAGTTAGGAATTTAGCAATTCTTTTTTGGTCTTCTAATTGTCTTTGGACTTTTACTGCTGCACCACCACGAACAAAACCACCGTCTATTGATACATTATCTCCTTGTGAAAAAGTATATCTTTCACCGATATCTCTTTTGATAAGTTGTCCTTCATCTACATCTAATTTATCGTATTGAGCTTCTACATCAGCGATTGGGTGTGGGGTTCCTTTTTTATCGTAATCTCCTACTTCCGAGTAATCAAAACTTCTTAGATTAGCTCTTAATTTTATCAATTGAGATTTTCCTTTTTCTATTGGTTTGTAGTCATCTGCCATTGTGTTATCCGTAAGTTACCAGTGTATCTTGTTTTTGTTGACCTAATAATTGTCTTTGTTCTGTGTCTAATTGTGCTCTTAGAATTTCATTGGTTTCATCAAGTTTAGACACTACTGGATTTTTAAGAGCTGCTTCATTACCTTGAACCACTCGTTGTAATTGNNNNACTGATAATCCAACTGCCCCTGCTAATGATTCCATTTGTAATATGTTCATTGAACGAAGTTCTGCTTCTCCACCAACTTGTTTAACGATTTCGTCTAATAATTCTGATGCTTTACCTTGTAGTGCTAATCCACGAGCCCTATCCAAATTAATCATTTTACCAGTTAAGACTTGTGCTTCAAATTCATTACTTATTGATGTTTCAAAATCTAATAGTGATTTAGCAACTGAACTCACTGCTGATAAATTTAATCCAAGTGTTTTGGCTTTGATTGCTGCCATAGCTAATCCACCTGCTCCGTCTTGTGCAAATTGTGCAAACAAGTCTGAGTTCTGAGCCATATCTTCAAAGATTGCTTTTGGTGCAACACCTGAAGCTTTTGCCAAACCTCGTACGGTTTCCAATACATCAAGAGATTGTGTTTGTGTTAAATCACTTGATATAACTAATTCTTTTGTTAATGTTGCTGCATTTTCTGCTGATAAACCCATAGTTCTTGACATAACTGCCATACGAACACCAAGTCCATCTGCTAATGAATCAACTTTACCGAACTCATTTTCAAATGCGTCAGCTGTCTCTCCGAAGAACAATTGTTGCATAAGTGGTCTACCGGTTCCAGTAAACCCTAAACCTTTTTCCAAACCGGCTCTTAAATCACGAGAAGCTATTTGTATACCTTTAATCAAAGCGAACGTTCCACCAACGACTATTCCAACTTGCGCAAGCGAAAAGCTTCTAAATAACTTGTTTATATTACCACCCTCTTTCAGAAAATCTTCTTGAAATTTTTGCATAATACCTACACCAGCTCTACTTTTAGTTCCCTGTTCTGTTGCGCCCATACCGGCTCTACCTAACAACGCACCAAATATACCACCAAAAGTTTCACTAATTAGATTACCACGACCACCAGCTGCTTGTATTTCTGCTGTTTTAAGTCTTACTTCCTTTTCTATGGTTTCACCTAAACCAGATACTCCCAACATACTTGCTATCAATCCACCACCAGGTATACTATTAAATATTCCTTCTATTTTTCTACCAAGGTCTCCGGCAAGTGATACTTGTTTATTGATTAATTGGTTTTGTCTTTCGTATTTATCATTTAAAAGGTCTGCATTTTTTAATCTTCTTGCTTCTTCTGTGTTTCCTTTTGTTACGGCTTCAAGAATTTTGTCTTCTAAATTTTGTCTTTGGAAATTAGTATTAAATATTTCGTTTGCAAGTTTTTTTGTTTGTTTGTATAGATTACCTTCTTGTTTAAGTTGGTCTAACCTTTTTTGATTAGCAGTTCCCATTTCTTTAAGAATGGAAAGCATATTAGTATATAGACTTTCTACATCTCTAAGTTCTGCAGCATCAGCTCCAAAGGCCTCTCTTTGTTTCATTCTACTTNTAAAAAATTTATCTTTTGGTTTTTNTGCCATATTTTAGTGTTTGNTTANTTTAAATTTTGTAACTGATTGAAGAAGAGTAATTATTTATCATACTTGCCAGACTCAATACCTTTTATGATTTTATCAAGTTGCGGGTCTGTTTTTCTTGCTTTTTCGACACCTCTTCTAAGGTCTTTTGTAATAGATTGTATTTGCGCATCGTATTTACGAATCATTGGGTCATTTTTTAATAATTTTTGTATCGTTTTTGACCTTCTGTTAACTATTAAATTTTTTAATAGTGCACCCACAAATTCGTTTAATACTTTTGCTTCTGAATATATATATTTTTTTGCCATTTAAATTACTCCTATTCAATAATAAATATCAAGTTTTAAGATTTCTTGAATCTTTTGTTCTTGTTTATTTCTTCGTAGGTTTTCTTTTCAGTTTCTTTTGCTTTGATTAATTGTTGAGCATAGAATTTTCTTAAAGGAACTGGCATATTGTATAGTTCGTTGTGTTGAAATCCGTTTCCGTAATAGGCGATGTTGAAGAGTTCTTCGTGAATAGCCGCCCTATTACTCGGCGGCTGGCCAAAAAAATTCAATCCCGAGTGGAACATCTATTTTGTGTAGATTTCCTGTTTGACTTGTGTAATCAAACTTCAACTCAATGTCAGGTGTGATATCGGCAACATACTTTCTCAATGCACGAGCGTCTAATGCTAAGAATTCATTATCAACAAACTTATCAATAATGTGTTGTTCTTCTTGTCCGTCAATAGATAATATGTAGTATTTGAATCTTGTNGTTAATTCATTACTAACACCA
>FUFK010065232.1_pt1 | contig 13516 bp, 17 predicted proteins | sample 1021851 | NCBI WGS metagenome assembly FUFK01 (sample SAMEA51879418, study PRJEB19060) | metagenome | reverse complement strand
CGCCACGGCGCAGGTGTGTGTCCTTCGTATTTTCTTGTGTCAATCATTCTTTCACCAACCTATTCATCTTCTCAATGTGATTACCAAGTTGGTAGTACCAACCTGTGTCTTGGTCGCTTATGTCCGACCTAACTCTTTCAGCCGCCTCAATGAGTTTTCTCCCTTGCTCACGCAACCGCTTGACTTCTTGAAGAAGAAGTGGTGCGTCGGCTATAAGAGCCATTGCAGTCAGGTCTGTATCTTCATTCACCCGTATACCATCAATCCATTCTTTATCTCCATTAGCCGTGAGTCTCCATTCGGCAACCTTGTGTCTCCATCCCCACGGTGCAGGTGGGTGTCCTTCGTATTTGTCTGTGTCAATCATTTAATCGCCTCTTTACAATTCCCTTCTATTTGCCTGAGAAATCTTTTCAATCTGTCATTCTCTTTACGCAACCGCTTGACTTCTTGAAGAAGAAGTGGAGCGTCTGCTATCAGTCGTGCATTCGCATTCCAAGTATCTACATTGGAGTGGACTAAGTTTCGCTCACCATCTTCTTGGCTCACCTTAGCGACACTCTGAACCCATCCATCACCTGTCTCTTCGCTACCAATCCAGTTCTGTGCGTCAATGTAACCATGGCCGCAATCAGATATACGCCACGGCGCAGGTGTGTGTCCCTCGTATCTGTTTGTGTCAATCATGTTGCTCACCGCTTAGGTCCAAGTGTTTCAAAATGTCATCGACATACTTGTGGGTCGCACTTCCGTACCCAACCTCAACGCCACAGTTGTAGAGTTGGTTGAGAAGACCCGCAATCCTTAGTGCTGTCATGGCAAAATCATCGGGCATGTCAATGGGTATGTTGCTGTCAGTGCGAAGACTGAACACCAATACAGGATGCTCCATGTTGCTCACTCCTCGGTTGTTTCAACGCCTTGTGTTGGTCGCTTACCTTCACACTGAATGTACGCATTGTTTTGCTCAACGAAGTCAATCAACTCGTTGCACAATTGGAAGTGCATGTTGAGTCGCCATTGATTTGAGAAGTTGAACTTGAAGATGTTGTCAATACCCTCAATCATATCAGCCTCATTTGAACCGTCAATAACGAGTTGATAACCATCGTCGTATTTCTCGACAGTTACGTTACGTACATAGGCCACTGTATCTGTGGCAAAGGATTGGTACTTGGGCTTGAGAGCCGCAAGGTACATACCTACGTCGTGTGGCATTTGATACTTGGCCGCAAATCCGTACTCACGGTTGATGGTGACTTCACCATACCCTTGAAGGTGCATTCTACCAGTACCTCCATCGCTCATGGTACGAATCTGTAAGGTCGGCCCGTCCACTTTTTTGTTCTTCTTGTATTCTTCGTTAATTGTTTGCTTTGGTTGTTCGTTCATTTTTGTCACTCCTTCCATTGGTGCGAATATCTTCGCAACCATGTCAATAATTTGTTCTTGTTCGTCAGTAAGTTCTTCTGTGTTTTTGTCTTCATTGTTTTCGGTCATTGTAATCCCTCTCTTGTTCTATGTTTTTCATGTCTTTCAGCACTTGCTTCCACATGTCTATGATGTGTGGAATGTACTCAATGATGTCATCCACTTCCTCATCAAAACCGTAGTCTTTCAAGTCCTTGAGTGTAATTCGTCCAGCACCACTCCAGTGATGGTTGTATGCTAATTCGTCCAGTGACGCAGGGCAACTCACCATGTTCATTCCTCCTCCTCATCTGTGTATTTGGGTGTGTACATCGGTATCAGTGATGCTCGGTTGGGTACAACATACGACGGTCCCGAATCCGATAGGTCGTTGTATAACTCCCATCCACGATTCGTCTTGCGTACCATGTAGCCTACGTATCGCTCGTCACCGTTCTCAACGAAGGTCACTTGAAACCAATGCGGGTTCACTCGTTCCATCTCATACCAATGCGTTGTGCTCAATACTAATCTATAATTTCGTTCCATGGTTTTCATCTCCTTTCTCTTTGCCAATTTATAAAGCAGTGATTGATGATAGTCATCAGACTCACGCATCAGCCTCCGCCTCTTCCTTCTTCACCTGTACGATGTTCACTGGAATCTTTGGTAGGTTGTCGAACATACCCATGTAGTTTGACTTGGCCGCAGGTGACTTGAGGAACTCAAGCAGTATCTCCTTTGGAGTGGGTAGGTCTTCAACAAACACGTCGGGCTTGAGTCGCAAGGNNTGTAATCNACNGNNACTGCAACAGCCGACAAGGATTTGTCNNTTGNATTGAAGTCCTCATCNACCTCACGCCATACTGGATAGGATGTGGTGGGTGCAANCAATTGNTCNTCATAGCANTGANGCNTAGTCCTCCGCTTGTGCCTTTGTACCAAAGACATACGGTGTATCTTGGAACACATCACTGTACACCTTCGGGTAATTCCATTTACCATTGTAGTATTTACCTTGACCGTTGGTTACCGAACCACTTGCGATTCGTACCTTGTAGTATTCAAGTACATCAACAGGCTTCCAGTGATACGTGTGGACTTGGCATCCCCACCAATTCGTTGTGTCCTTGATGGCATACTCCCAACCGTTGATGGTGTCACCAATCTTACGGTTGAACGAGTTGCTTACAAGAACCTCTTGGCGTACTTGTTCCAACCAATTCCATTGTGTCCATTTGAATGTACGACCACGACCTACAGATGTTTGTATACACCGTCCGTTCTTGACCATGCGATTGAAACCTTTGTTGATGCAACGTAGTAGTTCCTTCTCGCCATCCTTGTCCATGAGCACACGGTTCATGCCACGCTCCATGTGGTCTTCAAGTGGGGTGAGGTGCGATGTTCTCTCCCAACTCCTTACGTGCAAGGCACTCGACCATGAAGAAATAATCTTCGCACGATAAAGAGGGTTGGTGTCCAACTCCTTCCATGTAGCACCGCTTTCGATTCCATCCCATAAGGTCTTCCTGATGTGCCAACCAGTGCGAGTCACCATTGGGTACTTACCTTTCTCTTGAAAGTATTCAGTGTCGGTCTTGTCGGGTTGTGAGGTCTTGGCCTGTGCGAGCAGTCGTGTGTCGTACCAAAAGGCACGTCGTGTCTGTTCGTTGATGCATTCCTTTGCTGTCACTTCACGGTCAGGACCGAAGGACATCAGCGTGTACGTCAGTGCCATGTCCATCGCACATGAGGTGCGACACATGTCTTTGGATTTACCAATGCCCAGTGTCGATACAATCTCATCGTCCGTGAACTGGAGGCTCTTACCTACGAGTCCTTGTTGCTCCCATTCTTTTGCACTCTTGTATGTGTTGTGGTGTGTTCTTCCCATAATATCATCTCCTTTCTCTTTGCCAATTTATAAATCAGTTCTTACTTTTACATTCAAAGCAAGTCACTGTGGACTTTCCATCAATCAATTCGTGTGCGTAAATGTGACGCACAGGTTTGTGTTTGAGGCACACTGTACATTGCAGGGTAGCCTCGTTGTCTTTCTTCGGTGGTGTAAAGACCAAAGCCTTACCATCACCCTTGTTTGCATTTGCTCGCTCAACGATACAGGATGCACAAGAAGTGTCGCCCTCTTCAATGTACATCTCACGTACATTGAGGTCACGGTCACAGTCGTAGCAAATCTTCTTCTCTTTGGACTCACCCTCACGAGTCGTGTCGTAATCACAGTCCATGCAAATACCATTGTCATCAATGTGCTTACCAAGACAAGCAGGGCAAGCATCCAGTTTCACATCTTCATGGCCACCAATAGTATGACCGCACACGCCACATTCACCATACTCGTAATCGGCTTGAATGAGTATTGAGCCACAGCCTTCACAGATGTCCTGTGAATCCGTGGCCGACTGAAAATCGTCGTCGTCAGTGTCACCCCACTTGCCACCCATCGTGTAGTCTTTGTAGATGTTCTTGTACTGATTGAATGTGTAGGTCGGCTTCTCAATCATAGCCTTGCCTACAGGTAGGTCACATACATCAGCGATGTACTGCTGTTGCCCAGTGGTTTCGACAGCATGGTGGCAGTGTGCATCACGCACCCACTCGATGAGGTCAGCCGCACTTGTGTAGGAAGCACGCTCCTCTTCGGTAGCAGTGAGGTAGCGGAAGATACACAACTGTACACCAGTGCGACCATGACCACCTGCACACTGCACAGATACACGAGTAAGTTGATGCTCACGAATGTCATCGACCAATGCATACCAAAACAATGCAGGTGATGCAGGGATGCCAAAGTCGGGAAAGTCCAAGTGAATGAACAAAGGTTCAGGTGCGTGATTGCCAATGTACTTGACACACGAGAACCCATCGGGTACAGTAGTTTCGTCTTTGGATGGAACACTACCATGCATGGTTTCGCTCGGACCCATCGCAAGGTCAGGCAGTGGTGACATCTTGTGCCACCCACCGCTACGGTTCTTGCCACCACCATAGAAGGTGATGCCATCGGCTGATGTGAAGATAGCCTGTTGTCCTGTGTGGCAGTTGTGCTTGCTCCATGTGTTTGTCGTCGTTGTCTTCTTGTCTGTCATCGGTTTCATTTTCTTTCCCCCAGTATTCTTTTTGTTCTTTCGTCGTTGCTTTCGAGTCTTACGTNTGTTTCGTNNNCCCATCATTCTTCCTCCTGTGTGAGTNTGTCAAGTGCTTCCATGAANANAGGNNTNTNCATGGTNAGTGCATAGAAGTTGGCAAAGGCTTGCTGTGCCTTGACCTTGTGGTAGTCGGTCATCTTGTTGAAGTCCTTCTGTATCTCATCACCCATCTTGAGTGTCTTGATGATGAAGTCAGTTGTAGGTTTGAATGCCTTGGTACGCATCACTTGCTTGAGTATGACCACACCCGCATACATGATGTTGGATTGTGTTTCATCGACAGTGTTCGATTCAGGATAGGAGAGTGCTTGTACGTTGGTGGTCACACTCGACACATTGTAGAGTGGTAATGCTCGCTTGAACTGTGCAAGTTTGAGGTCTTTGCATTTATCACAGTGGAGTGAACCACATGGGATGAATTGCGAATTGCTACTTTCGTAACCAGTATGAGCATTACCGTGTACGCCGTTACCGTGGAAACCACCATACCCAGTAATCCTCTCCTCAAGGTCACGCATCTCTTGAGGCAGGTCACTGCGTAGGAAGATAGGATTGGATTGCAGTGACTCGTTTGTGATGTTCTCCACATACTTGAGGATGTGCGTGACATCCTGTGAGTCATGGTCAGCGTCACGGTGTTGGTATGCATCGTACGCCGCATAGTACACACGGAAGAACTCCATTGGATTGAGTTCGATGAGTCCCGCATTCGTACCCCAGTCGAGTGCGGTCTTGGATAGGAACTTGTTGAAGAAGAACCCAGTGTTGTGCATGTTGTTCTCACACATGTTTGCATCACCAAGGACATCGAGCATGTGTTGCTCGGTAGGTTTCTTGAGGTAACGCTTGATTGCTTGTGCAAGTTTGAGTGTGTTGTCCACCGACTTCTTGTACTTCGCACCACCGTAGCCACCCGACCATCCACCGTGGTATTGCTTACTCGTCCACTTGAAGAGAGCGATGATGGAGTCAAGTGTGATGGGCTTGTCTTCGATAGCCATGTAGTAGTGCTTACGATTGTCGCTCATGGTTCTGTCATGCTTCTCTCGCAAGCGGTCACCATAGATGGATGACACAACCAGTGGTGTCATGTACGTGTGCTTCTCATTACGCATATTTGGTGAGTGTCGCAACTCACCAACAGATACGGACAGCCCTGCATTGACAAGCCATCCGACAAACACACCACCGAAGAAGGCAGTGTTGGATGGGTCAATCAATGGAGCACCGATGAACTGATGGAAGTGATTGGAGAGCCAACCATATTGGCGAGCGAAGCGATGCAAGCCGACCTGCAATCCTGATTGGAATGCGTCATTGAACTCGAATGGATTGTATGGTTGAGGCTCCAACTCCATGTCGGTTGTTACCCATCCCGATGCAACCTCTTGCCATTGCTGTCCAACCTCAACCTCATTGACGATGTAAGGAACTCCATACTTACGGCACTGCCCTGCATGGTGGGACAAGTGCGATGCACCTGAACCGATGTGCGATACAACTGTACCCTTGGATGGATTACTGCGTAGCAACTCCTCAAGGCGAGCCAACTCTTCGTCACCTGAATCGTGAACAATGTGTACGGACTTGACCTCGACCTTGCCTTGTGGAATCGAACCGTTGATGGTCACACCCGCAGGTGGAGTGACCAGTGGTGTGTGTCCCGATGAGCCACGCAACTGTACGATGTACGACTCGTGATTGATAGCCATTGAACCACGATTGTGACGAGTCACTCGCTCGTTCATGTCTTCACCACTACCATTGATACGTGAGATGAACTCCAGTTCAATGAGTGCAGGGTCGATGTTGAGCATGCTCAAGTTTTTTGATGTGTTCCAGTCCGACTGGTGAGGGAGAGCAAGACGAAGCGTTGCGCTCCCTGCTGTGATACCATCGTGGCTGTCACCCATCATGATGTATGAGTTCGGTGCGACAACGGCTGATGCGTCAGCCTTAACGAATCGCTGTACAATGATGCAACCGAATGGGTCGATGAGTCCGTGGTCGTAGGCTGTGGTGTCAGCAGTATCGACGGACAACATCTTGTCAGCGATGCGAGTCAGTGTGTCACGCAACTCATCGAGTGTGAATGCAGGTGAGGATTCGAGAACCCCCGGACGTGGTGTGAGTGGACAGGCACGTACGAAGAGTGGCTGTACAAGTCTGCCGTCAGTGAGTGAATGTGTGATGTTCGATGTCGTGATGTTGGTGACGAACTCCTCAATCATCNNGGTGCTGATGAGTCGGCTCTTGAGATAGCCACTCAACTTCTCCTTCGACTCGATGCTTGTCATGATGTCAGACAACTCGCTCTCTTCGATGAGCAAGTTGTATCGCATGGTGGACAGTGGTTGCCAATACCCACTCATCATTCCTGCTTCGTGTGCCTTCGTATACTTCGCTAATGCTTCTGCCTTCTGTGATGTCATACTTTAACCTCCAATGTTTTCATCCTCTTTCTCTTTGCCGATTTATAAATCAAACCGATTCAGTCCTCCTTTTCTTAGAGAGGAAGTCTGATGGTATGTCGCCGTCTTCAATCATCTTGGCGATGAGCATGTTGGATATACCCTCACGCTCTTCGACAGTGCCACCGTCGAGTACTGCTTGCACGACCTTGCGCTTCTGTTCGATGACGTAGTTGAACTTCTCGTCAATGGTATTCTCGACGGACAGGTACACTGCACTTACGGATTGACTCTCTTGACCGATGCGATTCACACGGTCTTCGGCTTGCTCCTCGTATGCGGGAACCCACTCACGTTCAACGAACAGGGTGGTGTCAGCCGCAGTGAGTGTGATGCCCTCCTTCGCTGCGATGGTTGAGCACACGAGAACCATGAGGTCGCCACGTTGGAACGCTTCGACCTGTTGTTGTCGCTTGTGTGCTGGCATGTCACCAGCGATAGCACCGACCTTGCCACGTAGGTTATCGTCCTCACGTAGTGTGGTGAAGATGCTTTGAAGAATGTCACGGTGATGTGCGAAGACAACAATGGGCTTGCCACTAATCTCCACGTAGTCCTTGACATACTGGATGGCGTGCTCGACTTTCATGCGACCACATTCGTGACGCAGGTCAGTCAGCATGTTGAGAACGAATCCTTTGGGTAGTGTACCGTAGTGTCGGTGTGCATCATACTCGTCAAGCCACTTGCGAAGCAGGGCATTGTAGTCCTTCGTCTGTTGCGACGTTGGATTGATGTAGTGAAGCGAGCGTACTTTCGCAGGTAATTCAGTGAGCACTTCGCTCTTGAGTCTACGAATACAGAAGTCACGAGTACGATTGTGCAACTCTTCTGTGTTGGATGAACCGTTGAAGTCCCACGCATACCTGCCACGACCAATCGGTTTCTGATGTCCGTCGCAGTATCGTTTACCATACTCGAAGAAGTTGCTGAACTCATTCGGGCGTAGGAGATTGAGTGTGGTATAGAATTCGTTTGGTCTGTTGGTGATGGCCGTACCTGAAAGACAGATGACCGACTCGGATTGCTTGGCAATCTCAAGCACTGCTTGTGTGCGTTGAGCCTTGCTGTTCTTGAGGTAGTGCGACTCATCGCATACAACAATGTTGAAACCATAGTCAAGCAGTTGCTCACGTCGTCGTGAGATGAGGTCGTAGTTTGCGATGACAACATTACAATGGCGAGGGATGTCTCCCTTCCATCCACTAAGGACTTCGACCTTCCATTCGGGTAGCCACGCCTTGACTTCCTTCTCCCAGTTGTACTTGACCGATGCTGGACAGACTACCAGTGCAGGTGTGTTGTGCATGTTCAATGCAATGTGAGCGATGGCTTGGATGGTCTTACCGATTCCCATGTCATCACCAATCAAGGCACGACCATGTGCGAGTTGAGCAAACTTGACTCCGACATACTGGAAGGGGTACAGTTCACGGTCATCGGGAAACGATTCGATGAGTATGTCCTTGATGTCTTGGATGGCTTCGTCATCATCGAGTACGGATGCACTGCTGATGGCGATGCGTTCAGCACGCTCTCGCATGTAGGATGCGACTTCGGGTATGGCTTCGATGGCATCAGCAATCTCATTGATGTGAGGTAGGTTGGTTTTTGCTGTGCGAATCCTATCGACCAACGGTGATGCTTCGGACAATGCGATGCTCCATGTCTTGTCATCAGGATTGAACTTGCGACCCTGTGTTTCTTTGATGTACCGTAGTGTTTGGTTGCGTGCTGATGGGTCTTGAATGAACGGCCATTGTAGGATGATGCTTGAGCCTTGTAAGCGTGCGCTTACTTGCGTGACAGAAGGGGCTTCGGGCTTGGCTTGATTGAACTCGGCTGTGAGTTGTTCGGTGTTGATGTACACGCCTTCTTCTTTGAAGCGTTGGCGTACGAGGTCAAGTGTTTCTTCTGTGTTCTCGATGGTCCACTTCTTGAGGTCGCCATTGAACTTGACCTTCGGGAATGGTGCGACGGACTTGAGTATGTTGTTCCAGTCTGTGTTGAATGGATAGGACAGACCGATGCGTACGCTTGTGAACTCCTTGCCGTATCGGTTCTTCCATACGTCATTGACGTGGAAGGCTGTGATGGTTGGCACGCTTGTGCTCTCCAGTAAATTCATGGCGTACTGTTCAGTAATTGTCATGTGCGATTGCTCTTCGTACTCAAGTTTAACATGAGCGAGGTCAGGCTTCTGTCCTGTGTTAAGCATGTGCTCACGGATGTATTGCTTCACCGCTTTGTCGAATGGACGCATGGCATATTCTTTTTCACGTAATACTTCTAAGTCACGCTCGTACTTCTCTTTGGCAACCTCACCACGCTTGCGTAGGTCGTCAAGAAATGCATCGACTGAACCATCAATGCCAGCATCACGTAGGATGGAAGGCATCTGTGTGTTGCGGTACTTGTGGAATCGTTCCGATGCTTCGATGAGGTCACGCTCATCAAGTTGCTCTTGGTGTGCAAGACGTGAGAAGAACGGCCAGTCGGGTTTGTTCGGACCAACATCATCCTTGTGGTCGGGAGCACCGTAGCCCACGAAGGTTCGTATCATTTGGTGTATGGTATCAGCGTTCATTGAATCAACTCCTTTCTCTTTGCCGAGTTATAAAGCAACTTGACTGCGATGGTAATGTACACTGCTCCGACGAACAGAAGGGGAAACACTTCGACCATGTTCATGCTGTCACCTCAATCCAGTTGCCGTTCCATGGTTGGTCGTTGAGATACCACTGGAAGTTACGTTGGTAAATACTTACATGAGGTATAGCGTTGAGTCGTTCTTTGGTTGTGACCGTAGGCCAACCCGCATTGCTGATGAGGATTCGCCCATCGGGATAGTGTTCAGCGATGAGGTTGTTGTGTAGGTACAGTTCAGCAACGTCTTTCCATATGGAAACAGTCGTGTTGCCTCGCCTGAAATTCTTGTGTTGCATGAATGCATTCACTGCGTCTTGTGTTATCTTTCTCATTCGCTCACCTCGATTGGGAATGGATTGACACGCACCCAGTCTTGTGTCCACCAGTTTTCGTAGCCAGTCCAATAGCGTACCTCGTAACCTTCTCGTCTTGCGAAGGCCAAGGCCATTGAGATTTGCCGTGGTGTTGCTCGTAGGTCGGTGAGTATCTGTCCACCCCCGAACTGTGGTGTCTTGTTACTTGAGTACACAGCATAGAGATGCTTCCCATTGTTGGTGCGTTTAATGTGTATGTACCTTCTATCCGAAGGGCTGAATATCCGTTTTATCGAAGCCGAAATCATCGACCTCTTTCTCTTTGCCGATTTATAAAGGAAGGCTTTCAGTCCTTCGATTTTTTGCTGGGTGTCGTTGTGGTCATGTAGTCACTTTGTTCACGGCCATGTTCATGGCGATGACTACAACAGGTATAGTCAATTTATCATACTCCTATGTATATATTATAATTAAGAGTAGTACCCTATGAGTATTGACTATTCGTTATGGTCATCTGTGTGAATAGAGGTGTGAATAAAGTGACCATAGTGACGTGCGATTCTTTCACGTTGAAACCATAGACTTGCATCTGTATAGGGTGGTGAATCAACACCCTGTATATGCAGGGTGGTGCGACGACACCCCACCCACCAACCTCGTGCTTATAGGAGGAAGCCCTGCTGTCGCACGTCGCTCGGAGCAAAGGAAAAATCTCACGTACAGGTACGAGAGCCGTGAAGAGTCCAACCCATATGGGTGCGAGTCAATGGTGAACAAGTCCGAGCGTGTGGCGAGGGCGCAGTGAAGACTCCAGCACCCCGCACGCTACGTGCTATGGGGAATTTTGCGATAAAAAAAAGCCCCCCGCATGGCCTGAGCCATGCGAGGGGCGGATGCCCACACGCCTACGTGGGTGTGGGCTTACGACTCAACGGGTCACTGCGAGCCTACTCAAAGGGACGCATCGGCCTGTGCGACGAGGGCTGGGTTGTCGCCAATCCATGTGATGGAACGGCCTTTCGCACCCTTACCCTTGTACACGGATTCAGGCGCACCCGCCTTCTTAGCGAGCGTGATGACCGAGACAGATGCCATTTCAGCAAGCACGTCGAGTGTGTAAGGAGTCGATGCTGATTGAGCCACATGCTTAGGCGTGGTATCGGTCTTCTTGACGACCTTGACCTTGTGCCCCTGCTTGTACACAGATGCGGTCTTGAGGAGGTCGGCTTTCTCGGCCTTGCTCAAGCCAACGTACCACTGGTCGCCAAAGCCACCACTCACACGCTCGCTTGGGTCAGTGGTTGTGTTGCCTTTTGCATCGAGCATAGGCTGGCGAATGAATGCCTTACGAGCCTTGTTCTCGGACACATACACACGAGGGTTGCCATTGGTATCGACAACGCCTTCCGCATACCATGCATCTCCGTCTGCGAGGACGGTTGCTTTGAGGTTGGCTTGTGCTACACGCTTGAGTTGCCCACGAGCCGACCCCATCGCATGTGCCCAAAGGTTGCGAATCTGTCCCTCGTTTGCGCCCTTGCTCACCTTGTAAGTGCGCTCAAGCATAGCGACCATCTCCTTTGCAGTGCTCGTGTACGTGGGTACTTTCGCCTTGAAATCAGCGTTCCCATACTGGTGTCCGAGGGCAACGGATGTGGTCATGATGTCGAGCAACTCCTTGCGAGTGTAGGTGCGAAGGTGCGATGGTTCGGTTGGAACCGAGCCGTTGAAGGTGAATGCAGGGACACCATGCACGTCGAAGACGATGGGGATGGTGAGTTTGGTGCGCTTGCTCGTGAAGAAGTCAAGCATCACCTCCGCAAGACCACCCATCTGCATAGCAAATGGGAGGGTACGTTCAACGGCTGGCAACGGGTTCTGTGTGTTCTGTGACATGTTTGATACCTCGACCTCTTTCTCTTTGCCGACTTATAAAGGAAACAGTCCGATGTAGCGTTTTTCCTCGCATGTACGCCTTGCGTGTGAGCATAGCACAAAGGCATAGCGTGGGCGAGAGAAGGCAGGGTTTCGTATGCAACACCCATATGGGTTGGGTTCAAGGGACGCTATTCATGGGGGCTTGCGTGTGACGAGGTGTTATGCTATAGGCGTGGGGCGATGAGTCGCCGTCATAGCACGTAGGCGTGCTATGCGTAGGCGAGGGGCGAGAGCCGTACGCTATGCCCCCACCCCCGCCCACGCAAGTACCCCGTTCTATAGACCGTGGTACTGCGCCATAGCACAGACCCATAGCACGACCCATAGCACGCCTCCTTAGACGGAGGCATAGCATAGCACAAACCCATAGCACTTCTTTTAATCACGCACACCTTTCCGAGAAAAAAAATTTCAAACAAAATTTTTATGGTGAAACTACCTCCCAACACCATGAGCCAGTCGTTTGACATAGCGTGGTCTATGTTGAAACAAGACTTCCGTGAGGCAATGGAGTCGCAAGTAGACCCACAGGGTCAATTGGCGCAAGCATTGGCTATGGCTCGACAGCAAGGACAGGCTCCGCCTATCCAGTTTGCACCAAGACTACCGCAACCTCAAACAATGCCTCAAGACCCACGTCAAACAACCCTACCGCCTGAATTTATTGGTGATGCTACTGTAGGTCGTGACTTTAGTCAAGCCTTGCAAAACATCAAGCCAAAGCGGTGAACGAATGAAAGCCTTTGACATTGCTTGGTCTTTGCTCAAAGAAGACGATACAATGCAATATGGTGAACGAGCAGTAAATCGGCAAAGAGTGTTACCAAGAAATGGCTCGTCTTTTATGCCCGTACTTGCTGATTCAGCAGAAGTCATAGACAGGGAATTTGCAGAAGGTTTAGCACGTCGAATGGACACAAGCCCACCTAAAACACCAACAAGAGTTGTACGCTATCCTGAAGGCAGTTGGGGCGATGAATACGTTCTTGAAGATNATGAAGGTAATGAATACTCAAAGGTTAGTGGAATGGTAAGAAAACCTAAAGAAATGAATGAGCGTCGAGGAGTATCAACTGTAAATCCAACATTATCAAGCCTAATGGCTGAAACACGAGATAGTGAACGACGCAAAGGGCATTATGGAAGACTGTTGAATACAATACTGCAAAACAACATGAACATTCATACAACTTCAAGAAATTATGCATCTGAACCATTTCATCAAAAATTTCAACGTCGTTTAGCACCAAATATTGAAATGCATACACGGTATAATAGTATTGGGCGACCGGAATTTGTTTACATGAAAGACCCAATAATAGACTCAAAACAACAAGCAGTACGTAACGTACAGGGTTGGGGTGACTTGCAACCCGACTACAATACGCTTCCATTGGTCGATTTTCAAGATACAATTCAACCAAAATTAGGCAATTTGTTTGAACAACAATATGGTACAAGACAAACAAGCCTTGACGACTTCGGTCAATAGAATAATTGCTGTGGTTGGAACAACGGTTCTTCCGTTTTCTCGTCTTCTGTTTCCGATAAACGACGAATA
>FUFK010782062.1_pt1 | contig 13517 bp, 10 predicted proteins | sample 1021851 | NCBI WGS metagenome assembly FUFK01 (sample SAMEA51879418, study PRJEB19060) | metagenome | reverse complement strand
TATTGAAATGCAATTTCATCGAAACCGTTCGTTCATCCCGTCGCGATAGCGTGAAGCCTGCGTCAAGTCTTCATTACTCGGGAGTTCAACCATGATGAATTTGCATCGGCCCCGGTGGTACGCCGCCGGGCTCACTCTTTTGTTGTGCCTGTTTCTCGCCGCCTGCGGTGGTGACAGTGATTCCAACCCGTCCACCGTCACGCCGCCGGACAACGGGGGCGGCGACAGCGGGGTCAACGCCTTCACCCTGGCGGTGATTCCGGACACCCAGAAATACTCACGCTACTCGCCGGAACGCTTCACCGCCCAGACCCAGTGGGTCGCCGACCACTACCAGGACGAGAAGATCAAGTTCACCCTGCACCTGGGCGATGTGGTCGACCTGCCCCGGGAGAACGGCGAATGGGTAGCCGCCCGCGAAGCCCTGCAGATACTGGAAGCCAACGCGGAGACGCCGTACAGCGTGCTGGCCGGCAACCACGATGTGCTGAACAGCGGCCAGTGGGACGACCAGCGTGACCTGGCGGCGGAACCCTTCCTGCAGCATTTCCCGGCGTCCCTGCAGGCGGCCAACTTCACCACCTTCCAGGGCACCGACAGCACCGGCTTCAACAGCTACCACATCTTCGAAGCCGGCGGCCGTGAGTTTCTGGTGCTGGCCCTGGACTGGCGCGCCTCCGATCAGACCCTGGCCTGGGCGCAGTCGGTGCTCGATGAACATCCGGACCTGCCGGCCATCCTCACCGCCCACCAGCTGCTCAATATCGGCGGCGACGGCGAGACCGCCATCTTCACCGAGCACGGTGCCCGTCTCTGGGACAACCTGATCCGCAACAACGACCAGATCTTCCTCACCTTCAACGGCCACCACCACGGCGAGGCCATGATGGTGGGCAAGAACGACTACGGCCGCGACGTGGTGATGGTGGTGGTCGACTACCAGTCCGGCTTCTGGGGCGGCAACGGCATGCTGCAGCTGGTCACCTTCGACCAGGACAACCAGGAACTGGATTTCCGTTCCTACTCGCCCTGGGTGGCCGCCATCCCCGAAGACCAACGGCAGAACCAGGACGAGCTGTCGCGCTGGGAATTCAGTGTGCCGATGGCGTTCGAGAACCGCTTCGCCGACTTCAACCAGGGCGACACCAGCGATGCCCCGGGTAACATCGAAGGCACCCAGGCCTACTGGATTCTCGACGACGAGCACCGCATCACCAACGCCGACGGCGGGGTCCAGTTCCTGGACGCCTCCGGCAACGGCAACACCCTCAGCCTGGTGGCCTACAACGATCCACAGGGCGATCGCGCTGAGTTCTTCCAGGTGGTCGATCAGGCACCGCCGTTCGGCCATGCCACCGGCGCCGCCGGCTTCATGGGCAATAACGATATCGGCGGCTACTACCTGCGTACCGACGGCCCCGGTCTCACCTTCGAAAGCAGCGCCGCCGGCAAATCCGGCTACCTGCCGCAGTACACCATCGAAGCCATCGTACGCCTGCCGGCGGACTGGATTCCGGCCGAAAACCAGTGGTCCGGCATCCTCAACCATCAGCCGGACATCAGCCAGGTGTGCGCCTACCACGAGGTCTCCTGCGGCGGCAGCGACGCGGCCCTGGGCCTGAACGTGTCCTCGCTGAAGGAATTCCAGTGGGTCAGCACGTCGCAGAACGGCAAGGGTGAGGACAACTGGTCCTGGGAAGTGAGCAGCGATTACTGGTATCACATCGCGCTGGTCAACGACGGCGAGCGCGTGCGGATGTACGTGGACGGCTCGCTGGTGATGCGTACCGGGGTGGATGAGCAGCAGGGGCTGCTGGTGGAGCCTGGCCAGCCCTGGGCGATCGGCATTAACAGCTGGCAGGGTAATCCCGGTAATCTGTTCGCCGGGGAGATCGCCGAGATTCGTATCAATAACCGGGTGCTGGAATCCGGCGACTGGCTGTTGAATCAGTAAGACGTTCCTTCAGCGGGGCCGTCCGCGGACCCCGCTACCGTGGCCCGCCTTACACGCCGAGCCGGCGGGCCATGGTCTCCATCACCCGGAACCAGGCGTCGGCGCCGTCTTCGCCCACCTCGTCGAAGGCGTGGGTGAGCAGCTCGCGCTGAATACCGGTAAGGCGGGATTCCAGCGCCGTGCCCCGGTCGGTGAGCGCCAGCCGCTTGACCCTTTTGTCGGAGGCGTCCCGGGTCACCCCGACCATGTCCTTCTCGACCAGGGATTTCAGCGGCTTATGGATGGCCTGCTTGGTCAGCCGCATGCTCTCCACCAGCTCGTTGACGCTGAGCCCCGGATTGCGGCCGATAAAAAACAGCAACCGGTGGTGAATACGGGACAGCCCCTGGCTCTTCAATATGCTGTCGGGTTCGGCCACCAGCCCCCGGAAGGCGAAATGCAGGGTTTCCAGGCACTTGTTCAGCCGGTCCAGCGAAGCGTCTTCAACCATATTGATTTACCACCAGTCTTGATTTTAAGTAACAGGTCACCAACATTGACCTTGATGGCGCGCCCAGCGTTATCCCCGGGGCGTCGCCTTCGAACCGGCAAAGTGTAACCTGTATGGCCGCCAACCGTGCAGCGGACCCGCGCCTGTCGAAGAAGCGGAAGGCTAACGTCCGGGCGTCGGCGGCCGCGTGAAGGCGTGTATACCCGCAAGACTGCCGTGGCTCGGCCGCCGGGTCCAGTTTTCCCGCCCCTGAAACGAAAAACGCCCGGCGTGCCGTGGCACATCGGGCGTTCGGGTGTCGCCGTGGGAAGGGTCAGTCGCGCAGCGCTTCCACTTCGTAGACGGCGGTGGTGCCGCTGACCTCGTAGCCCACCACCAGCAGCGCCTTGCCGTTGGGGGAGTCGGAGGCGGGGATGAACACCAGGCCTTCCGGGCCCAGATCGCCGGCGCTGGCCAGCACCGACTCGGTGTCCTCGGTGACCCAGTCCTCGCGCGTGTTCAGGTAGTCCTGCATCACCGGCGCGGTGGGGTCGGTGATGTCATAGACCAGAATGCCGCCCATGCGCTCCAGGCCCAGGAACAGGAAGGTCTTGCCGCCCAGGGTACCGATGGTCAGACCTTCCGGCTCCGGGCCCTTGGCGTCGCTGCGGCTGTCGAAGTCGCTGCCCTCGTCGTGGCCGCTGTTGAAGTAGTCGGCGCAGGGAATGTTGCGCTGCGCGCCGGCCATGCACTCATCGCTGGCGATGAACTGTTCGATGGCGTCGCCGGAATCCCACACCAGGGCGCCCCCGGCATCCCAGATCGCGAACGAGCGGCCGCCGTAGGCGTAGAGAGTGTCGTACATGATGCGGTCGCCGGCCGGGTCCTGCACGCCGGCGGCGGTGAACATCACCGGGTCGCCGTTGCTGTCGGTGCGGTAGCCTTCGGTCCAGGTGATGTTCAGGCGGCCCAGCACGTCGTCCTCGCGGCAGTTGCCCGGGTCGCCGTCCACCGCGCCGCAGTAGCCGAAGGTGGCGGGGTTGAGCAGGCCGCCGGCGCCCAGGGCGCGCAGCTGGGGCGGCAGGTCGTCGCCGCAACGGCGGTCGAAACCGTCCGCGTGCACCAGATGCTTGACCCGGAACTCCTCCACGAAACCGAGGCTCGGATCGCCGGCGCAGCCGGCGCCTTCGGTGCCGAAGTACTCGGCGGTGTCCTCGCCCCAGGCGCGGGCGTCGCCCTCGTTGGCGGTGACCAGATAGGTGTCGCCGCCGGCGCTGTAGGCGTGAATGGCGTCCGGCATGTAAAGGCCGACCACGCCGTCGAAGGTGCGGATGTTGATCACGCCGTCGTCATCGCTGGCGTCGATGGCGTTGCCGTCCTGGCTGATGTCTTTCTCACCCAGGGGCAGAATGTCGGTGACCGTGGCGCTGGCGATATCCACCTTGGCCAGGGCGTTGTTCTCCTGCAGCACCACCCAGGCGGTGGCGCCGTCGGCGTCCAGGGCGATGTACTCGGGCTCCAGGTCCTGGGCGGTGCTGGCGCCGGGGCCGAAGATCCGCACGCCTTGGTCGCGCAGGTCGTCTTCCTGGCCGTTGAAGGCGGTGAAATCCGCAGTGGCGACCACCGGGTTCTGGGGGTCGCTGATGTCCACCACGCTCACCGAGCCTTCCGGATCCACGCTGTAGTCGTCGCTGGGCTCGCCTTCGTTGGCGGTGAGCACGAACTGGCCGTCGGCGGTGAACGCCACCATGTCCGGCAGGGCGCCGACGGTGACGAAGCTGATCCGTTCCAGGGTCTCGGCGTCGTACAGCGCCAGGTAACCGGCGTCGGTTTTCAGCGGGGCCTGTACCGCCACCGCCACCAGGCCGTCACGCACCGCGACACTGTTCACCTCCGTGCCCACGGCGATATCGGAGGTGGTCAGGGTATCCACCAGCGCCGGGTTGGCCGGGTCGTTCATGCCCAGCACGTCGAGGGCGCCTTTCTGCGCGTTGACCACGAACAGGCGCTGGGTGCCGGCGTCGTAGGCGGGGATTTCCGCCGCGCTCTCATCGAACTGGCCGGTGCTGTAACGGCCCATGAAGTTGAGTTTTACACCGCTTACGGCGGTGTCGGTGGACGGAATGGGGTCGTTGTCGCTGTCGCCGCCGCAACCGGCGAGCAAGGCGGCGGCAAGGGTGCCGGCGCCCAGGGCAAGCCAGAGTTTCATGTCAGCTCCTTGTCATTATCGGAAGGTCACCCTGGGTGTGTACCCTCCCGACATGACAGCGGCATGACTCTAATGTGTCCCGTAGGCGGCGGCGATGGTGTCGGTGACCGCCTTGTAGTGGTCCAGCAGTTTGTTCAGGCCGCTGTGCTGCGTGAGCAACGAGCCGAAGTACCAGAGCGGGGTGATCAGCATCACCACCTGGCGTACCGGGGTATCCGGGCGTAGCTCGCCGGCGCCGATCGCCAGCGTTACCGCGTGGGCCACGTACTCCTCGAAGTGGCGGGACATTTCGGAAATACCCGACTGAATGCGCGGCGACAGCAGATGGTTTTCGAACCGGGCCCGCGCCGACAGGCTCCAGGGGTTGCGGCCCTTGGCGTCTTTGTTGAACTGGTAGAAGCGGCGTTCGCAGTCCTCGGCGGTGAGCCCGATGCGCTGATCCAGGGTCAGGCCGGGCTTGGCCCACACTTCCTGGAACTGCTCTTCCAGGCTGTCGAAGATCTCCTGGAACACCGCCTCGATCAGCGCGTTCTTGTTGCCGAAGTGGTAATGGAGATTGGCCCGCGTGGTGTTCACCACCTCGGCGATGTCGCCGTAGCTGACGTCGGCCAGGCCGCGCTGAATAAACAAATCGCGGGCCGCCGCTTTGATCCGCGTCTTCATCGGCGGCTGGCCCAATTGCGATTTTTTGTTCGGTCTGGCCAAGCGCCGGCTCCTCTCCCTGTGCGTGTGGCAATTAATCTGGAAGTAAATAAAACCACTGTCAATGCTAATTGACGTGTAAGTCAGTATCTCGCTATGTTGCCCTGATCCGGACGGCGCTTCGGCGTGTCCTACCCGCCCCAGAACAAGACGGATCCTGCTTCATGACCATCAAAAAGCTGCTCATTGCCAACCGCGGCGAAGTCGCCGTACGCATCGCCCGCGCCGCCGCCGACCTGGACATCGCCACCGTGGCGGTCTACCCCGCCGATGACGAACGGGCCCTGCACACCCGGGTGGCGGACCAGGCGGTGGCGTTGTCCGGACAGGGCGTGGCCGCCTACCTGGACGGCGAGCAGTTGGTGCGCGTGGCGCAAGAGCAGGGCTGCGACGCGGTGCATCCGGGCTACGGCTTTCTCAGCGAGAGCCGCGATTTCGCCGCCGCCTGCGCGGACGCCGGTCTGATCTTCGTCGGCCCGGACGCGGACACCCTGGCCCTGCTCGGCGACAAGGCCCGCGCCCGGGTGCTGGCGGAGGAGTGCCGGGTGCCGGTGGTGCCCGGCACCGGCGCCGACACCACCCTGGAGCAGGCAGAGGCATTCCGCGACGGTCTTGGCAACGGCGCCACCGTGATCGTCAAGGCGATCGCCGGCGGCGGCGGGCGCGGCATGCGCATCGTGCGCCCCGGCGACGATCTGGCCGAGGCGTTCAAGCGCTGCCAGGCGGAAGCCGGCGCCGCCTTCGGCAACGACGCCGTCTACGTGGAGCGCTTTATCGAGCGCGCCCGGCACATCGAAGTGCAGGTGCTGGGTGACGGCGGCGACGCGCCGGTCCACCTGTGGGAGCGCGAATGCAGCCTGCAGCGGCGCAACCAGAAACTGGTGGAGGTGGCGCCCAGCCCGACGCTCTCCGAGGACACCCGCCAGCAATTGCTGGACGCCGCCCTGCGGCTGGCGGCGAAAGTCGGTTACCGAAGCCTGGGCACCTTCGAGTTTCTGGTCGACGCGGACGAAAGCCGCTTCGCCTTTATCGAAGCCAACCCCCGGCTGCAGGTGGAGCACACCGTCACCGAGGAAATCACCGGCGTGGACCTGGTGCAGGCGCAACTGAAAGTGGCCGGCGGCGCCTCGCTGTCGGACCTGGGGCTGACCCGCCCGCCGCAACCGCTGGGCTTCGCCATGCAGCTGCGCGTCAATATGGAAACCATGGACGCCAGCGGCGAGGCACGGCCCGCCGGCGGCACCCTGGCCACCTTCGAGCCGCCCACCGGGCCGGGCCTGCGCGTGGACACCTTCGGCTACCGGGGCTACCGCACCAGCCCCCACTACGACTCCCTGCTCGCCAAGCTGATCGTACACGCCCGCGCGGACTACGCCACCACCGTGCGGCGTGGTTACCGGGCGCTGTGCCAGTTCCGTATCGAGGGCGTGGACACCAACATCGGCTTTCTGCAGAACCTGCTGCGCCGCGACGAGGTGACGGCCAACGATGTTTATACCCGCTTCGTGGACGATCACATGGCGGAGCTGGTGGGCGAGGGCGAGCACCCGTCCCTGCACTTCGGCGCCGCCGAGGACACCGGCGCCGCCACCACCCGGGCGGCCGTTCAGGGGCCGGCGGGCACCGAGGCGGTGACCACGCCGATGCAGGGCGTGGTGGTGGAGCTGATGGTCGATGAGGGTGACAGCGTCCGCGAAGGTCAGCCGGTGGCGTTCGTGGAAGCGATGAAGATGCAGCACCAGGTGGTGGCCGGCGTCAGCGGCACGGTGCGCCGGGTGGCGTTCGCGGTGGGCGACGCGGTCGGCGGCGGCGACCCGCTCTACTTTATCGAGCCCGGCGAGGTGGCCGGCGACGCCGACCAGGAAGCGGAAGAGATCGACCTGGACCATATCCGTCCCGATCTCGCCAAGCTGCGGCGGCGCGAGGCCCTGCTGCGCGACGAGCAGCGCCCGGACGCGGTGTCCAAGCGCCGCAAGACCGGCCAGCGCACCGCGCGGGAAAACGTGGCGGCGATCTGCGACGCCGACAGCTTTATCGAATACGGCGGTTTCACCTACGCCGCCCAGCGCGCCCGCCGTTCACTGGACGACCTGATCCAGAACACCCCCGCCGACGGCCTGATCACCGGCATCGGCTCGGTGAACGGCGACCTGTTCGGCGAGGACAGGAGCCACTGCGCCGTGCTCGCCTACGACTACACCGTCCTGGCCGGCACCCAGGGCATGATGAACCACAAGAAGACCGACCGCATTCTGGAGATCGCCGAGCAGCAGAAACTGCCGGTGATCTTCTTCGCCGAGGGCGGCGGCGGCCGCCCCGGCGACACCGACAACGCCACCAAGGTCGCCGGCCTGGACGGCCCCAGCTTTCTGCAGTACGCGCGCCTCAGCGGCCTGGTGCCGCGCATCGCCGTGGTATCCGGGCGCTGCTTCGCCGGCAACGCCGTGTTCGCCGGCTGCAGCGACCTGATGATCGCCACCGAGAACGCCTGCATCGGCATGGCCGGCCCGGCCATGATCGAAGGCGGCGGCCTGGGCTCGTTCAAGCCGGAGCAGGTGGGCCCGGTCTCCGTGCAGCGGGCCAACGGCGTGATCGATTGCGTGGTCAAGGACGAGGAAGAGGGCGCCGCCCTGGCCAAGAAGCTGATGGGCTATTTCCAGGGCACGATCGCCGACTGGACCTGCGAGGACCAGCGCTGGCTGCGCCGGGCGGTGCCGGAAAACCGGCTGCACGCCTACGACATGCGCCACCTGATTAACGTGTTCGCCGACACCGATTCCGTGGTCGAGCTGCGCCCGGACTTCGCCCCCGGCATGATCACCGCCTTCGTGCGCGTGGAGGGCCGGCCCCTGGGCCTGATCGCCAACGATCCGAAAGTGCTGGGCGGCGCCATCGACGCCGCCGGCGCCGACAAGGCGTCGCGTTTCATGCAGCTGTGCGACGCCTTCGGCGTGCCCATGGTCAGCTTCTGCGACACCCCGGGCTTCATGGTCGGCCCCGAGGAAGAAGAGACCGCCATGGTGCGCCACACCTGCCGCATGTTCGTCACCGCCGCCAGCCTCACCGTGCCGCTGTTCTCCCTGGTCACCCGCAAGGGCTACGGCCTGGGCGCCCAGGGCATGACCGGCGGCTCCTTCCACGCGCCGTTCTTCTGCGCCGCCTGGCCGAGCGGCGAATTCGGTGGCATGGGTCTGGAAGGGGCGGTCAACCTGGCCTACAAGAAAGAACTGGACGCCCAGGAGACCCCGGAGAAGCGCCAGGCGCTGTTCAACGAACTGGTGGGCAAACTCTACGAACGCGGCGAGGCCCTGAGCATGGCCGCCGCCCTGGAGATCGACACCGTCATCGACCCGGCCGATTCCCGCGCCTGGGTGTTGCGCGGCCTGCGCGCCGCGCCCGCCGGCGGCCGCGAACCCATCGCCGGCAAGCGCCGGCCGATGATCGATACATGGTGAGAAAAGCAGTTAACAGTTGATAGTTAATAGTTAACAGCTAAAGGCGCGCGGGCGGGGGCTGTGGGGGCTGATCGGCCGTGCCCGCGTTGTTTCGCTGTTCACTGTTAACTGTTCACTCTTAACTATTCCCTTCCCCTTTCCTTGGGCTCGATGGCTTGCAGGCCGGGACTCACGCCTCTATAACAACTATCCTTGTCGTAAACCAATCGAAGTCGGGAGAGTGCTTGTGTCTCAACTGGTGCCCGAGATAGACCCGGATGGTCTGCTCGAATACTCCGTGGTGTTCACGGACCGGTCGCTGAATCATATGTCCCAGGCGTTTCAGCAGGTGATGCGGGACATTTCCGCCACCCTGAAACAGGCCTACCACGCCGAGGCCGTGGCGGTGGTGCCCGGCGGCGGTACCTACGGCATGGAAGCGGTGGCGCGTCAGTTCGCCACCGGCAAGAAATGCCTGGTGATCCGCAACGGCTGGTTCAGTTACCGCTGGAGCCAGATTTTCGAGATGGGCTCGATTCCCGCCGCCGAGACCGTGCTGAAGGCGCGGCAGGTGGAGGGCGAGGGCGAGCCCAAGCCGTTCGCGCCGGCGCCCATCGAGGAGGTGGTGGCGGCGATCCGCGCCGAGAAGCCGGACCTGGTGTTCGCGCCCCATGTGGAGACCGCCGCCGGGCTGCTGCTGCCCAACGACTACCTGGACGCGGTGGCGGAGGCGGTCCACGAAGTGGGCGGCCTGTTCGTGCTCGACTGCATCGCCTCCGGCGCCCTGTGGGTGGACATGAAGGCGCGCGGCGTGGACGTGCTGATCAGCGCGCCGCAGAAGGGCTGGAGCTCATCGCCCTGCGCCGCCCTGGTGATGCTGGGCGAAGANGCCCTGCGCCGCCTGGAAGAGACCCAGAGCACCAGCTTCGCCGCCGACCTGAAGCGCTGGCTGGGCATCATGCGCGCCTACGAGGACGGCGGCCACGCNTANCACGCCACCCTGCCCACCGACGGCCTGGCGCGCTTCCGCGACATCATGGAAGAGACCCGCGCCCAGGGCTTCCCGGTGGTGCAGGCGCTGCAGGAAGAGCTGGGCGGCCGGGTGCGCGCGCTGTTCACCCGCTACGGCATTCAGAGCGTGGCGGCCACCGGCTTCCAGGCGCCCGGCGTGGTGGTCTGCTACACCGGCGACGACGGCATGCACAACGCCAAGAAGTTCATCGGCGAAGGCCTGCAGACCGCCGCCGGCGTGCCGCTGATGTGCGACGAGCCGGACGACTTCAAGACCTTCCGCGTGGGCCTGTTCGGGCTCGACAAGCTCAACAACATCGAGCGCACCGTGGAAAACCTGGAGCGGGCGCTGGCGAAAATCCTCGACTGAGGACCGCCGCCGGNTCCGCCTTCCGCCCCCGCCGTCCGCGCGGGGGCGATTTGATCTTGTTTTAAGAACCCCGCCCCGTTTCTCCCCTCTAAAATGACAGACAACAGGGTCGACTTTGTTTACTCTTTTGCGCTGTCCGCAATGTGCTCACAAAGATTGCGCAGTGCAAAACCGTTGCCCCTAAAGACCGTTCTGAAGTAGAGGACCGACCCATGATCCGTTCCATCCTGATTACCGTGTTGCTGGCCTTCGGCGCCTCCGCCTGGGCCGCCGACGGTGAAAACGCCATTGCAGGTATCTGGGAGACCGATACCGGCGGCTATGTGCAGATCCACAAAGAGGGCGACGCCTGGGTGGGCACCGTGGTGGGCTCGCGCAGCGGCGAGGCCCGCTACGACACCGAGAACCCGGACGACAAGCTGCGCGGCCGCCGGCTGCTCGGCGTCACCGTGCTCAAGGGGCTGCAATACGCCGGCGACAACGAGTGGGAAGACGGCACCATCTATTCCCCNGACAACGGCAAGACCTACAGCGCCCGCGCCACCCTGACCGACGAGAACACCCTGGAAGCGCGCGGCTATCTGGGTATCAGCCTGCTGGGCCGCAGCCAGACCTGGCAGCGNGTGGACCGTGACGCNCCCAANCTGGAAACCGACCTGCTGAAATAACCGCTCAGTCGGCGCTGCCCGCCCGNTGCAGCTCGCCGTCCACGAAGTGCGCGACCATGTCCCCCAGGCCGCGCACCAGGTCGTCGAAGGTGACGGTGGGGTTGGGCTCGGTGAGATAGCGAATCACCGTGAACACCCCNCCGTTGATCATAATGAAGCCCATCGCCGGCAGGTTGCCCAGCCGCACCAGCCGCGGGTGGTGCATCACGTACTTCATCAGCANATCCATTAGCAGCCGGTTGATCGGCTCGATCTGATCGCGCGGCGCGAAGTAGGCGGCGTAGCTCATATAGCGCAGGTAGCGGCCGTCGTCGCGCTCCAGTAAGTCACGGAACCGGTAGAGCAGCTCCGCCACCAGCTCGCGGATGTCCATGCGCACCAGCGTGGGGATCAGCGGCCGCACCATGCCCACCACCTCCCGGACCATGTGCTCGTGCATGGCATCGAACACTTCTTCCTTGTTGGCGAAATACTCATAGAGCGACCCCACGCTGACCCCGGCGATATCGGCGATATGCCGGGTGGTGGTGTTTTCCACGCCGTTGCGGGCGAGCGAGATAAAACCGGCTTCGACGATGGCGCCGACGGTGGCGTGGGCNCGCGGCTGCTGGGGTTTACGAGGCATATCCGAGTTGAATCCGAACAATTAGTCGGACTAAGTTGCCATTAATCAATGTCACGGTCAATTCGGCGAGGTTCGCCCTGATGCTCAGCAGCAAAGTGTTTACCAGTAACAAGCTCTCCAAAGGCAGCCGCGCCGTNGTCACCGGCGCCGGCAGCGGCATCGGCCGGGCGTTCGCGCTGGAGCTGGCGCGCCGCGGCGGCCGGGTGGTGTGCAGCGATCTTAACCCGGCCACCGCAACGGCCACCGCCGAGGCGATCCGGGAGCAGGGCGGCCACGCCCTGGCCGTGCCCTGCGACGTGTCCGTGNTGGAACAGGTGGAAGCCCTGGCGGACCAGGCCCGGGAATGGTTCGGCGAAGAACCCACCCTGGTGATCAATAACGCCGGCGTCGGCGCCGGCGGCAAGCCGGTGGGCGAAATCTCCATGGAGGACTGGCACTGGGTGATGGGCGTCAATATGTGGGGCGTGGTGCACGGCTGCCACGTGTTCACCCCGCGCCTGCGCGCCGGCGGTGGCGGCGGCATCATCAATGTGTGCTCCACCGCCAGCTTCGCCGCCGCGCCCAGCATGGGCCCCTANAACGCCAGCAAGGCGGCGGTGCTGGCGCTGTCCGAAACGCTGGCGGCGGAAACCGCCGGCGCCGGCATCACCGTCACCGCCCTGTGCCCCACCGTGGTGAAGACCAATATTTTCCGCGACGGCCGCATCGACGATTCGGTGACGCCGCTGATGAACAAGTGGGTGTCGCTCACCGGCGTGTCCGCCGAGGGCGTCGCCGCGACCACCCTGAAAGCCCTGGATAAGGGCCGTCTTTATGTGCTGCCGCAGGTGGACGCCCGCCTGATCTGGCGCGCCAAACGCTATCTGCCCGCCACCTACGCGCGCGGAGCCGGCCTGCTGAGCCGCTTCACGCTGGCCAAACCCTGAACCCCGTTCCGTACCGGAAGGAGACACGCATGGCTTCCATCGATCTCGAAAAAATGCTCGCCAAAGTCAAAGCCAGCCAGTGGGCCCTGGCGGACATCGACTGGGACGCTCCCGGCGCCGACAGGATCACCGCCGAGCAGTGGCCCAAGCTGAAAGCCTTCATGGCCGATCTGATGTGGATCGAGCACGTCGGCGCGCGCGGGTTCGCGGCCATGGCCAAGAAAGCGCCCAACGACACGCTCAAGGAAATCTACACCTACTTCCACGCCGAGGAGCAGCGCCACGCCAACGCGGAAATGGCGCTGATGAAGCGCTGGGGCATGCTCGACGGCGACAACATTCCCGAGCCCAACAAGAACCTGAAGCTGGTGATCCAGTGGCTGGACCGCTACAGCGACGACATGCCCCTGGAAGTGCTGGGCTCGGTGATTCCGATGCTGGAGATCGCCCTGGACGGCGCGCTCTGCACCTTCCTGCTGGAAACCGTGGACGACCCGGTCTGCCACCAGGCGTTCGCCAAGATCAACGACGACGAATCCCGCCACCTGGGCGTGGGCTTCCACGTGCTGGAAATGCAGGGCCACGGTCCGCTCTACCTGAAGACCCTGAAAGCGCTGGGCACCATCGCCGACCCGCGTTTGATTCTCGGCGTCGCCTCCTATGTGCCGCTGCTCAACCGGATGCGCGACAACATCATCGAGATGGGCCTCGGCGAAGAGCGCCTCTACGCGGCGATGAGAAAGTTCGAGCGCATCGGCGGCCGCACCCAGGANGGCCGCAACAACCCCTGGTACCAGATCATCAGCCGCCANGGCCGGATGGTGGTGAACCGCCGCAACCGCATGTACCACGCGCCGGTGGACGCCATGGTCAAGCTCACCGACCGCATGCCGGAATGGGTGATGCCGTCCCGCGTGCCGACCTGGGTGAAGGGCATTACCTACAAACCAACAGCGTAACGGCCCGGAACTTCTCGGTGCTACGGCAGCAAGATTGTGCGAGCTTGCTTGCAAGCGAAAGGCCGGCAACGCCGGCCGGCAAAGGTTGCCCCGCAGGATTCCAGAGACCTCTGAAAGGACAAGATCAATCAAGTCTCTGGAATCCCGCCGGGAGCTTCGCTCCCTTTCGCGGGCTGGGCCCGCTCCCACA
>FUFK010070351.1_pt1 | contig 13520 bp, 18 predicted proteins | sample 1021851 | NCBI WGS metagenome assembly FUFK01 (sample SAMEA51879418, study PRJEB19060) | metagenome | reverse complement strand
GAAACTCCTTTAACTTTAACGCGTAAGTGTTTTTCACCTGACTATCTGCAACGCCTGCAACACCTTTCTCTTATAAGGCGTATATGCTATACGCCGATAATGTAAGTACTGTTGCAGCCGTTGCAGAATTGCTATACTGGGCGCGTTGCTTGGCAAGGTTTCATTCCTTTTCCTTGTTGCGACATGCCCTCCGGCCCTACTGACCACCCTCATGCTGCCGGAGGGCTTTTTTAACCTCGCCTCCCTGGCACTCACGCTGATGATCATCCTATCGCTCATCCTGATGCTCATCGCTTCCGCCTGTAGGGATTAAACTCAAACAGCGGCATGTTGATCACATCAACAGGAGATTGGCCCTGAGAAGCCTCAGAAAGCCATCTAGCAGGCTTTTTCTTAACGACTGGTTCAGGTACATGCTTCGCGTTATCGTTCAGNAGAACGACTCTATGGCTCTCTCCTGAGCTATCAGTTCGATATATGACTGTGAAGTACTCATGATAACTGCCTTTACTGCTCATCATTATCCTCCTCGANCGATNCNCTCTGACCGGAATCCCGGTCATTGCTCANGNTCACTANCTGTTCTGCGATATCCTGTGCGACATGCCTGAATTCACTGCGCAGCTTGAGTGCTGTCAGTTCATCCAGGTCAGCCATGTCATCTGGATCCGCTGTATCAATCTCAATCTCTATCTTAATCTTCAACGTTATCTCTCAATCTTTTGATGAACCACAGAGCCTTGTCGAGATCGGTCAGTGGGTTGTGCTTGTGATCATATCGCCACACGTACTTGATGATCGTGCCTTTCAAGTAAGCGCGGAACTCCTGCTTTGACATGCTCGATTCGATCGCATCGATGCATTCAACACCATCAGGTCTGACGTTGTAATGCGGCGGCGAGTTCACCAGATCAGCCGTNACGCNTTTATCATCAGGCCCAGACATGCTTCTTCTTGCCTCCGTTGTACTTCACGGCGTGGCCTTCATCGATCAACAGCTTCGCGATATTGATACCCTCCAGGGTAAACAGNTTGGCCAACAGCCTGCCGTACTTGTCCAGCTTGCCGCCGTCCAGACTCTCGACATACACCTCCTTGCCACACAACTCCTTCATCCGTGCTTTGCTGGCGAGGCCCAGCTTCTTCTCCGCTTTGTTTCTAGTGCGGCTCTCTGGGGTATCGATATTGTACGTGCGACACCGCTGCTTCATCTTGTTGATACCAAAACCCAACGGTATATCGACATCAATCGTGTCGCCATCCACGATACGCACCACCTTGCACTTGAAAATATACTCATGCTTGATGTGCTTTTTATTTCTCATCCTTCTCATCCTTGTCTACTTCGACCTCGACATAGGCTTCATTGTCCGGCGTATTCGGATCGTCACGCAGGAATCGACCGAACCTATCCCTAGCCCTCTTGCGGACTGTGTGCCTGACCTCTGCACCTTTCTCCTTGACCTCGTCGATCGCCCTGGTCTTTGCCTCATCGACAATCTCAACGACCTCTTCGACGACTGCTGCGATCTCCTGCTTTGCTTGCTCAGTCTTGTCATCAATCTTCTTTGATGTCCAAAGACCAGCGGCCCAGTTGCGTAAGTGAGTAAGTAGTTTCATTCAACCTCCCAAGGTTTTTGTGCGGTGGATTCCGCGAGATAATGCCACATTGCTTGGCCAGGCAGACTGTATGTCAGTACCTTGTGGCTCAGATGTGACTGTAAATAACTGACTGCATTTCTGCAGGCTTTCTGCCCATTCGCCCTGCTGTGTCTGCGCAGTTGCCTCTTGGCCAACAACTCCATGTCGCCACGCTTATAATACTTATCGACCTCCATCCCCTTGAACACGATATCTGCAATCTCAACTTCATCTTCTACAGGTATCTGCTTGGTCGGACGCTTGATCAGATCAGACATCTGCCATTCGCCNAACTCAAAGTCAAAGCTGGCTAGATGTTCATCAGGATCCCGTGCGTTACGCGCTTCATAGTAGAACTGCACATTAGGTTTCTCTCCGGCCAGCTTGATGCCGCTGTCGAACCATCCGGCGAAGACGCTACCGCCCCGTGCTGACATGAACGATTTGTCATCAGCCCTCTCCTTGCCTGTGTGATGGGCCAGAAGAACCGATATGTTGTTGAGCTCTATCAGCCTATCGACACGATCGAGGAGCTTGCGAATCTCTGTGTTGCTGTTCTCTTCTCCATCGAAGAAGTTAATGATCGGATCGATCATCACAATGTCTGGTTTGTGATACTGAATCTCTTCATGGAATGCCTGAATGTCCTGATCAGTCATCAGGTTCTTACGCAATCGCCCCGACACAATCAGATTCTGATAGCCCATGCGGGTCATATCCTCATCGTGTGCGAAGCGTCTGAAATAGGTTTCGATCCTGTCTTTCAGGAACTCCTTGATGATCTCAGCNTGGAACCACATCACCTTCAATGGTNTGCTGAACGGCACCCCCAGAAAGTCTGTGCCCGTGCAGGCCCCAGCCGCAAAGGCACCAAGGAAGTTACTCTTCCCGATCTTAGGCTTGCCCAGCAGTAGTACCCTGCTGTTCTGAAACACAAAGGCATCACCCCAGTATTGCTCGATCTCCCCGAAGCTTGTCTCTTCCTGCCACTCCTGATCGCTGAAAGGTACAAGACCAAGAGGCCCAATCTCTGGTTGGTCGGAGGATTCGATCGGATCCTCCTGGTCTTGTATTTGCTTCAGGTCTTCACTGATCTGCGTCTGCCACTGACTGGTTTCCCATTGGTTGACACCCGCATCGATGTCCTCTGGGTGACGTTTAACATGGCCTTGGCATATGCTGAGTGTTGTCGTTGCAGTCTCAACGATCGACATGGGTGGGTCACAGGTCTGGTTCCAGTCCTGCGCTTTGATGAGGATTTCCCTCATGCCCCAACCTTCCTTGATCCACTTGCCAACCAGGCGGGCCAGCTTATCGTTGCGACCACCCTCTTCCACGGCATCTTCATTCAATGCTTCACGGATACTTGGTTCCGCATCACCGCCGTTGTTGAATGCCGTGATCTTGCTGATATCCATGTCGGTCAGCGGGGGCAGGTCATCCATGCTACCTACGCCATACGAAGGCTCACAGTGCATGGTGTATCCCAGACTGGGNGCGACCATCACATAGCCGCCAACACCCCTGGTATCGATCTTGTTCTTGCCAGCCCCAGTTCTGACCTCTGCTTGAGCTATGCTGTAAAAGTAATGAGCTCCTCCTCGAGGAGTGCGCTGGGTCAGAGGCGATCGTGTGATGTTGCCTTCACTGATCCATGCCATGGCCTCATCACTATCCGCATCGACCACGGCAAAGTTTATCCCTGTGATTGCCGCCCAATTAGCTGCTGGGAATTCATGATGCCACGCCTTGACCTCCATCTCGCTAGGCTGCGTGCGCTGATAGTGTGACCAGTTGACACGGGGGGTCTTCGCCCACTTGGCTTTTAGTTGAAGCTCATCATCAAAGGGATGACGTTTGCGAAAATANGCAGGAATCGTATCGTGCGGACTGCCACACGGTATGATGTGTANACCGTACTCGAGCAGTTCGTTTAACCACTCGCCCTTTTGCTCAANGGTTATTGCCTCGCCAGAGAACTCCGGCTGGAAAAGCCTGACCTCATGTGAGCCTATGGATTCTGCGGTTCCGCTCATCCTCTTTGGTTCCCTTTATTGTTATGCCTATCTTCTTGGCGTGATAGCTTATGGCCTGGTATTGAGCGCGGTTCTCGTCGTCACCCTCATCAATCACAAACGAGTCACCGATCTCCATCTTTAACAGAGTATCCCGCCACTCATTGTCAGGCTCCTTCCGAAAGCTTTTACCGATAGGAACACCCTTCTCGATCTGAACGTTCATTTCATCCTCATAGATTTCAGGTCCGCACATCTTATTCGGAAGAACTTTCTGTGTCAAAAAATACAATGAAGAAAGTGTGTTGACTTTCTGTAAAGCATCTGGACAATGGGTCCAGTGTAGAGAAGAGAAGTGTGATAAGAGGAGTAGCCTATGGACTACGATGAACTAGTACGTCAGTACGACACTGCGAAGAAAGAGATTGCGAGGCTTCAGCAACAAGCGAAGAAACTTCAAGGTCAAATTCTCGACACCAAAGAAGCGCGTGAGATAATCTTGCCGCTTACCAATGAAGGTGGGCAACGCACCGAATCTGGTGTGACATTCGAAATCAAACGTAAGTATCACTGGGATCAGGATCACCTGCACACCCTGTGGTATCAGCAGCCTGATGAGAATCTTCCCTCCTTTCTAACCCGACAGACCGTCTACACAGTCAACATGAAACAGTACAAGGAATGGATGATCGCGAATCCAAGCGAGGCATCCAGGGTTGGTGCTGCTCTATCGACTGAGTTGGCGAATCCGTCGATTAAATCAATCAACCTCAAGGAGGAAGTATCATGAGCCTACTAGATACAGTGCAAACGAGTGCATTGCCTCAAGGCCCAAGCGGTTATCCCCCTATGAAGATGAACATCCAAGGCACAGATGGTATAGGTAAGTCTACCTTTGCATCTCAAGCCGACGATGTGATCTTTCTGCAAGCGGAGGATGGACTCAAGTTTATTGAGGCACCACGCTTCCCCGTTGCGGAAACATGGGAGGATCTGCTCAATCAGGTCAGAGGTCTGGCCAATGAAGACCATGCATTCAAGACCGTGTGTCTGGATACCACCGATGCCGCATCGATTCTTGCAGAGCGATATGCCTGCGAGAAGGANGGCTGGGAAGGTATCGAAACACCAGGCTTTGGCAAAGGTCACACAAAGGTCAAAGAGCTTTGGACCCATATGCTTGATGGCTTCCAGTGGTTGTATCAGAACAAGAACATGAACGTCATCCTGCTATCGCATGTGGCGGTCAAGCCTTTCAATGATGCAATCAACGAGCCTTACGATCGTTGGGAGATGCGTTGCCACAAGCAGGTCAATGCATTGATCAAGGACTGGGTGGACTTCAACTTCTTTGCGAACTTTGAAGTGAACCTACAGAAGGATGGCTCGAAGAACCGTGCGATAAGCTACGGCAATCGAGCTCTCTTCACCAAGTTTGCTGCGGGATATGATGCGAAGAGTCGCATCGACTTGCCGAACAAACTTAATTTCGACTGGAGCAGTTTCATGGATGCCTATCAGGCAGCTCTGGCTCCGACTCAACCACAACCCGTAAAGAAAGGAGCTAAATAGCTATGGGTATTCTTGATTCAAATATCGACTGGAACAACGTCGATGAAAACCAACAGGGTGATTACGCGCCCGTGCCTGAAGGCACATACACCATTGAGGGTGTTTCTTTTGAAGAGAAGGAGTACCGATCTGGTAATGAAGGCATCGACATCCAGTTCAAGGTTGTCGGCCCTTCTCATGAGAACAGAAGGATTTTTGAAACTTTTGTGTTGACTGGGGATAACCCGAACGTTGCCATTGGCAGAATCAAAGCGTTCGTTAAGGGCGTCGGTATCGATGTCGATACGACACACCTCAGCACACAGACCTTGGGTGCGGCTATGAACCGACCGCTGCAAGCCAGCATCAGCATTGAGCCTGGTAGCAATGGCTATAAGCCCAAGAACAAGATCAAGTCGTTCTTGTCACCTAACGCGCAGCCTGCTACCCAGCAGCCTGCACAACAATCTGCTCCTGCTCCACAGGCTGCACCTGCTCCACAGGGAGCGCAGCCAACCGGGCAACAGGTAAACTGGAGCTAATGGTTTAAGCAGGAGATGGGGTGAGGCGGCATCCTTACGCGAACTACAGATTCTGGACCTCTCCTTTTGCTGTAGTTCGCGATCCGCCACTAATTTNGAGAGANTCGTAATGGTTAGCTATTTTAATGAAGATGCTCAGTTGTTTTACGCGGTCACCTCGAAAGGCGATCGAGTGTACCTGGGCTATGGGCCAAGCAGGGCAGAAGCAGAAGCCTATTGTTTTGAACTTGTGCAAGAAAGAAAAAAGGAAATCAACCATGGGAGAAGTAAAGAATTTGTACATTGAGATGCTCGAGAACATGTCTGAAGAAGAACGTTCGGAGCATATATTTGAACTGCTTGAATTGCAGGCAGTAGAGAATGAACCTGACCCCGATCAGTTTAGCGGAAGCTAATCAGTTTGTTGCTGATCACCACCGGCACCATAAGCCGGTGGTCAGCCACAAGTTTTCAATGGCTGTTGAGGAAGATGAAGAGATTGTTGGTGTTGCGATCGTAGGCCGACCTGTTGCCAGGGGTCTTGATGATGGATACACCTTAGAAGTTAACCGATGCTGTACCACTGGAGCGAAGAACGCTTGCTCGATGCTGTACGGTGCAGCCTGGAGAGCTGCGAAAGCCATGGGATATCGTCGGTTAATTACCTATGTGCTTGACTCTGAGACAGGGACAAGCCTGAAAGCTTCAAACTGGAAGCTTGTTTATGAAGTAAAAGGCAGGAGTTGGAACACACCAACCAGGCCAAGAGTTGATACTCATCCGCTTCAGAACAAATTGATGTTTGAAATCACTTAGTTGGAGTAACAAATGACGGAAAGAGAAGAAACCTTTCAAGATTTTCAAGGGAAGCTGGCAGAGTTTTTAGAGCTCAACACAACTGATCAGGTTGTTTTCCCAGAGCTAGTACAAGAGTGTTTGGGTTTTGCTCTCATGTACATTTACGTTAATGCCGACAACCCAGATCAGGTCGATTGGTTTGTAAAAAAGATGAAACAACTTGCGCTCAAAGAGCGTGAAGAAATTTTCAGTGAAGAGGGGTTAATACACTAGTATGGAATTAAGAAACTATCAGAAAAAAGCTTTGCAAAAAGCTCTCTGCTGGTTTGAAGAAGAGACAGGCTACCCACTTATCGTGCTACCCACAGGCGCTGGTAAGACAGTAGTGTTCGCGACTTTGATCAAGCAGTTATATCAACAGGATCCAACCAAGCGATTCTTGATCTTAGCGCACCGCCAGGAGTTGATCTCCCAAGCGGTCGATAAAATTAAAACAGTGTGGCCAGAAGCCCCAGTCGGGATTATTGCTGCCAGCCTCAAACAGTATGACCATACCGCATCGATTGTGGTTGCCAGCAGGGACACGCTGGCTTCACAGAAGCGACTTGATAAGTCATACCCGTTCAACTACATCATCATTGATGAAGCCCATCACGTTGGTCCTGAGATGCGCAGTCGGTATCGAAAGATCATTGATCACTTTGAAGATATAGGATGTCCACAGATACTGGGTGTGACGGCTACGCCATACCGCATGGGCCAGGGCTACATCTATGGTATGCAGGACCATTTCTTCAGCGGTGTTGCCTACCAGGCTAAGATTCCTCAGTTGATTAAGGATGGATATCTGTCTCGACTGTCAGCGTTTAAGGTCGCAGATGATGCAGTCATCGATGCGAGTAAGGCGCGGGTTAAGTTCAAAGGTGGTGACTACCGTGAGTCTGATCTTGAGTCGTTGGCGATTGTTGATCAGACCATGTACGCCATTATCAATGACTGGATCGATAAGGCATACACTAAAGGTCGAACTAGCACTGTCTTCTTTTGCGTCAGCGTTCTGCACGCACAGAAGATGGCTATGTACTTACAGAACCATGGCATCGCTGCAGAGTCAGTGACGGCTGAGACACCGGCAGATGAGCGTGAGAGGATTCTTGCAGACTTTGAAGAAGGCAGGATCAACGCACTGTGCAATGTCGCTGTACTGACTGAAGGCTGGGATGCGCCACGCACAGATTGCATAGCGTTACTGCGGCCAACCAAATCGCTGGGCTTGTATGTCCAGATATGCGGGCGAGGTATGCGGACCTGGGGAGACAAGCAAGACTGTCTGCTCTTGGACTACGGCGGCAACATGGCACGCCACGGCTGCATCGATACGGCCAGACCGGAACGCAACAAGCGGGATGAAGAGCTCAACGATGAAGAGCCAAAAATCTGGATTTGCGAGGCAGAGACAGACAGCGGCAATCCCTGTCTTGCGGTAAATGATTCTGAGTACAGTCATTGCATTGAATGTGGAGAGCCTAAACCCAAGCCGAAACCTAAAGACCCCCTTGGTCTTGTCATGGACGTTGTGAAGGATGCTTCTGAAACAACTGAAGCTGTTGAAGGGAATGTGTTATCAGATGAACTGGGCGAACAGGCTGCGACTGAAAGACAGGAAAATGTCAAATGGATACGCGCTGAACGTGCAACTAGCAAGAATGGCAACGATTACTTGAAGATCAACTTTAAGTCTGAAGATCAGTACTGGCCTTACTCCACTGCCTTGATGGTGGAGATGCACGGCAAGGCTAGGCAGGTTGCTGAAAAGAAATGGCGCATCATGTCAAAAGGAATGCGCTTGCCTTATAGCATTGACACCGCTGCCGCTATGGTGAATGACGGTGCTTTCGATAAGGTCAAGAAAGTTAATGTAAGAAAAGAGGGTAGGTATTGGAATGTCGTCGGCGTTACTTTTTGAACAGATCGATCAATGGATCGAAGANAACAATGANGGTCAGCGGGGCCATCTAGGGATGAGCCAGATCGGTGATGAAGATGAACGCAAGTTGTGGCTGGACTACCACTGGTGCTTGCCGTCTGACTTCAAAGGCCGGATGCTCAGGTTGTTTGACCTGGGCGATCGAATCGAGGATCAACTGGTTTACTTTATCAAGGAGAGTAAAGTCTTCGATATCTCTGCAGTTGATGCGGAGGGCAACCAGTACAGGGCATCATTCCTTGGTGGACACTTCGGCGGTAGCTGCGATGGCTTTGTGAAGCGTGTCATACCAGAGGATCCCGCAGAGGTTTTGATCTTTGAAAGCAAGTCAGCTAACGACAAGCGTTGGAAAGAGCTCAACAAGTCTGGCGATTACCAGGGTTGGTCGAGAGCATATAAGTGGCAGTTGCACTGTTACATGGGGTGCTTTGGTCTAGAGAAAGCCATGGCTGTTGTGGTCAACAAGAATGACAGCAGCATCTATTCTGAGATCGTTGACTTTGAACCTTCGATNTGGGANCAGGCCCAGGAGAAAGCACAACGCATCATTACTTCTGACTCGCCCCCGCCTGGTAAGAGCGAGAATGACTGGCAGTTAAAGCAGTGGAACACTTCACGCTATCGTAAAATCTATTTAGGCAAACGATTACCTAGTTCAGTTAACTGCAGGAACTGCCATTCATCTTCACCTGTCATGGATGGCACTGATGCAACATGGCATTGCGCTAGGTTCAATAAAGATTTGACGATCGCAGAACAGCGTGCTGGCTGCAGAGATCATCGATGGATGCCCAGCCTGGTTAACGCTGACTTTGTTCCTGAAGAAAGCAATGACGATGTTATGACTTATCGCACCGGCATCTTTACTTTTCACAATGTCACATCTGACAAGCTGGGTGACAAACATTTTAGTAGCCCTGAAGTACGTGAGCTATCTAAGTTTGATTTTCGGTTTGGTGATATGGCTGATCTTGAGAAGTTGCGTAACTTCTTTGACGGCACCTTTGAAGACTTTAAGAAGATTCAGGTAATGGACGAGGATAAAACGCCGTTCTAGGTAGCTCCCTTGGGTCTTTGATAATCTGGATAATAAGCCCTGGATACAGGGCTTCAACCAGTTTCTTCTTTAGGGAAAACACCTGGGTGATCACGCCCTTGGTATCTTCTACCATGACATCATCACCACATCTGTACCTGAAGTCGGCAATGTACTTGCAGACCTTCTTCCCTTCTACCACACATTCGTATGGCACCTGGACCTCGAGTTCGCATATCTCTCCCCGGTCCTGCATCTCCTTTAGTATTTTGTAACGGGCACCCTCGAGCTTGGAGTCGAACACGATACCATCGTACTCAACCTTCTTTGCGTAGTACTTGCTCTTTCGTTTGCGTTGCGGGATCAATTAGTCAATGCCTAAAAGCTTGTTTATCTCTTGTCTGCGTAATGCTTGAGAAGATTCCCGATTATCTGGTAATGATAGGCTACTTCCTGCAGACCTGCTAGGCAGTAAACTATAATCAGGTGTTGGCGTAGGTGCAGGCAAAGCTGGAGCGGCAGGTAACTCGCTAGTTCTTGCTTCTCCAAACGTCCTTCTCATATCGGCTAAAGGCACAATGTTTCTAATTTTGTTTCGATCTTCGCTTAATTCTTTTTGTTCTATATAAAGATTAGGGTTTGGCATTGATGGTAAGAATTTACCCCGCACAATGCTTCTCCATCTAGGAACATTTGCATCGCTCAAAATAGCGTTAATCTTTTCATTGCTGACACCTAGATATCTTGCGTCATCCATTGCAATTTTTAATTCAGAAGCCAACCTTCTTTGTGTCTCGACTAACTTTTCATAGTTATAAGCAAACTCTTCAGGGCTTCTATACTCTTTTGTTTTGGCCAACCTTCTTAAATCTATTCCAGCGTTACTAATTCTATTTCCTAAGTCAACAGCCTTGTACTCTAACGACCTTTCCATATCTAGCTTAATTGTTTTAACGCCTGTCATGGCTTCAAACATCTCACCATAAAAATCAAGTTGTTTGTTTTTTGAAACCCTGTATCGGGGATCAACCAACCCGCTGCCAACAAGAGCGGAAACAGGTGCGTCTTTTATATTTAACACCCTAGAAAGCCCATAAAAACCTTTTGCGCCCACAGGTTCTTCATCAGGAGATATTTTCCCAACTTCCCAAGGCCGCACATCTGCATTAAATTCAGCGGGCGATATCGTAGGAACTAATCCGTTTAAAACATGCATAAATCCTGAATACATCCTGTCAGCTACAGGTGCATCTTCTCCAGGGCCAATGAGCGCACCCGTAGCAGTTCTGCCATTCATTGCTTCAAAAGTTCTTTGGGTCAACATTGATTGGCCNATAAATGGTCTAAAAAATTCGCTATATACTTGACCCATAGCATCACTAGCTATGCTCGATATATCTTTTTCATTCCTAACGCCGTTGTCTATTGCGTTTTGAACCGCTAAGAACGGAGTAATCATGTACTCATATGGCATCGTGTAAGAAAGGTTAATAACTTCTTCTGGGTTACCGTTACTATCTGACTTAACTACCGCTAAACTAGCATTCCTGTCCCAGCTTGCCGCACCAGACCTTCTATATGAATCTAACTGTTCTTCTGTTGAGCCTGTGGCCATTAAGCTCATAGATGTTATGCCGGAAGGTATACCAACTGCTATAGAAGAGTAGCCAAGGATTCTTTCCATACCCCTAGCTCTCATTAATGGATTTTCACTTGAAAGTTCAGTAATCGCTCTGCCTAATATATTTGTGCTTGTTCTTATAATTTCAGCAGGATAAGCAATGAAATTACCAATCGGCAGTTGTCTTATTTTTTGAACAATCTCCGGGACTCTTTCATAGTTAGGAACTACATCTCTCGTAATTGATGCTGCTTCTTCATCGATAAAATCATCAAAGCTTTTTTTAGAAAGCTTTGTAACATCAAAGCTTTTTGGATCAAGACCAGCGTCGGCAACAATTCTTGTTTGCTGTGGTGTTGTTGCTTTCATTATGAAAGGAGATCCTTTCACTTCAGAAGCAGCAATCATAGACCTTAACTTTTCACTTTCAGTTTTGAAGTTAAATATACGCCAGACATCATCACCTCCTTGATAGAGCTTGGTCATAATGCTGTTCTGATAAGCTTGAATTCCTTTTGCCCCGAATATTGTTTTATTAAGCTGGGATGCTTCTGCGGCTTCATCAATTAAACTGTTTAATTCTCCTAACTGAGCTTGTTGACCTATAACCCCAAGCCTGCTGTATTTTTCAGCCATCGCTTTTCCAAAAGGATCTTTGCCAAATTCATTTTTTATTGACTTAGAAACAAACGAAAAAGCTTCAGCCATGGTCTGGCCATTGGGGACATTACCGTTTGCTATGGCAAATCCCATTGCACTGGTGACATTTCTAATTTGCCCAACTGGGTTGTAAGCTGTTTTACCTAATTGGCTCAGACCTTTTAATCCAAGAAAAAAAGCATAACCAGGACCAAGAACAGAAGAAAGCTTCCAAGAGTCTTGCTCTAATGCATTAAGATAATCTTGCCTAACGTACTTTCCTTTAAGCTCTCCGTACTTAAAGCTATCGCTTAACTTAACGTAACTCTTATCGCCTTGTATGTCGATCAACCCAGGAGGCAATTCATCTAAAAAGACTTTATTGCCAGCAGGCAAAGTGTCATTGTACTCCTTAAGGTATTTAAGATAATTGCCTTTGCTGATAATCCCTGATTGTCTTTTAAGAGTTTCATTTAACTTCACAGAAAGATCTGATCTTCTAGATTCAAGACTTACGCCTGGTTTACTTCTTCCCGTGTACTCACCTAGATATTCTCTAATTGCTTTACTGTTTAAAGTTCTGCCCTTTAAAACACCATCATTCATCTTGGCTAACACAGAATCTTCTGTTAGATTTTTTGGGCTTAATTTTGAATTTACAAAACCGGGTTTTTGGATTAGTTCGCTTAACTGACCTCTAGCCTCTGCCTCAGTAATGATATCTCCATTTCTTTGATTGGCTTTTATTATTGAGGCAACAGCTTTATCTTGAAGTTCTTGAGAAGGCTGGTAGCTATCGTCTAAAAAAGCGCGATATTGCCTTGTGCCGTATAACCCGAGTTGGCCACCAATGGTATCTGCTACACCTTCAGGCAATAACTCAGGGTTTTTTTGTATTGCATCGCTGTAAGCATCGATTGATTCTCGAGCTCTTTTAGCAGATCGAAACAAACTGTAATCCGATCGAATGTTGTTAACACTGGTATTAACATTAAGATTTTTTCCAGTTAAACCATAAGCTTTATCCGCTTCGACAAGAACTTCAAATGCCTTTGCTTGTTCCGCTTCAAGAGAAGCTCTAGCTTTTGCTGCTTTTGCAGAGTCTTCTCCTGCCTGAAAAATTTCATCAGCAGGAAAGACCGCTTTATCCCAAGCGTCCATGATGTCTTTTGCGGTTATACCGTTGACATCACCTCTTTTAAATATCAAGTCTAGACTTTGTTGTGCGTCATCAAGCGCGATTTTGTTAGCTTGCAATAGCGAAGCAAACTCAAGAGATCTTGCATCTCTTATTTCTGCAAGCTCTTTTGTAGGCAGCATACCTCGATAGCGAAACTGTCCTGCTATTTTATCTAGAGTCGGTGATTCTTTTAGAACTTTATCAACGCCTTGACCAATTAATTCTCCTGCGTCTTTTGCAGCTTTAAAGCTTACTTGTAGCGCATCACCTACAACAGGCAATGCTGCGGTTTTTGCTGCTAGAGGAAGACCAACTTGGGCTGCTTTTGCAAACAAAAAAGGCGCACCTATTGAAACAGCAGCACCTTCAAGAGCTATCTTGCCTTTGTTCGCTAAAGCAGCAAAGGCTTTTTCTTGGCCATCTAAATATTCTAAGTCTCTTGTTTTGGTGGGACCGGCCCCAATAAAAGAATCACCAAAAGTCTCCATGTCAGGAGAAGCTACAGTAAATTCAGCAGCGGCAAGAGGAACT
>FUFK010039908.1_pt1 | contig 13525 bp, 29 predicted proteins | sample 1021851 | NCBI WGS metagenome assembly FUFK01 (sample SAMEA51879418, study PRJEB19060) | metagenome | reverse complement strand
TCGTCAATTTGTGATAGCTTATATTTTTTCTTTGTTAAGCTACAAGTAAATAAACTTTTGGCATCAGCTTTATACTCAAACTTTGGTGCTTTTTTCCCTGTGCTTCTTAAATACATAGTCAAAGCACAAAAAGGTGTTTTTTGTTGTTGTTGGTACATTATTTTCTCCTTGTTAATTGATTATATTTTCTGACTTGTTCGTTAAATAAAAGTTCTGATTTATGACAACTTAATAAACCGAGAAAAGCTTTTATATGTTCTTTTTTGTATAAGATTTGTCTAGCTTCAAAGTCAGCATTATCTTTAGGCAATCTTACAATATACATTTTATTTATCTTCTTGCCTGTTTGTTCTTCATAAGCAAGTTTATATCCGTGTACTTGTAAAATCATATTAATAAATATACCTTTGCTTGTTTTTATATCTATTAACCAAAGATTACCTTTAGGGTCTATTGCTACTAAATCTAAAGTTCCACAAAACCCTCTTTCAGAATATAAAATCTTTTCTGACTCAGCTAATTTAAGTTTGTTTTTCTTCCAAAACTTTTTAAATTTATCAAAACAAGATTTTACTACAGGGTCGCTTGGTTCAGTAAATTTTTCTCCTTTTAACCACATCTCACAGAATTTATGAACCATAGAACCAATATTTAAAATACTATCACCTTGTTTCTTTGCATTTGTTTTAGCATTTAAAATAATTGATTCTATTTTATCTATTGGAATACCCTCTTTTTCCATTTCTTTTTTAATACAATTTACTTGATTTGCAATTTTCCAATTTTCTAACATTGGACTTGCTAATTTACCAAGTATTGTACTCATACCGACTATATATTGATTATTATGTATATAGACGTGTTTTTCTTTATTGAACTCTATAGTTTTACCTTGTTCCGTAACTATCTGCATAACCATTCCTCTCTCTCTTTGTTAAAAATTTAAGATTATTTTCTACTAATGGTTTATAGAAATAATCTACATCAACACCTAAATATTCTGAAAGTTTGATAATGTTTATAAATCTACATTCATTTACACCTTTCTCATATTTTTGTAGTTGTTGAAATGTTACATTTATTTTCTTAGCAACTCTTGTCTGTGTTTTATTACGCAAAAGTCTAAGTCTTTTTAGTCTAAGTCCAATAACTTCTGCGGCTATTGTTTCGTTTTCATCATTGGACAAATCCCATCTTAATAATTTCTTGTGTATAGACTCATCTATTTCAAGAGAATTAGTTTTATTTGTTCTTGGCATAAAATCCATATTCCTTTCTTTCACTCTCTGTCAGACGATTGAATTGATCTTGCCAACAAGTCCGACAGAGTAACGACTCGTTGAAAAGAGTATTTCCACAAAACCAAGCCAATTTATCAGCTTTGGTAGTGAAGCATTTAGCACATATATAAGCTAAAATTTTGGTTCTATGTGATGGTTTAGGCATTAGTTAATATCCTTTTTATTTTTCTTTATCATTACGAAATTTCTTCCATAAGGTCTTGGGTCATTAGTAAGATTATTGCCTGTTTCAAGAATTTTGTAACCTTTAGATTCTGCTATCCGTACCATATCATCTCCTAAGTCTAATTCTAAAAATCTGAATATATTGTCTATTCCTTTATTAGTAAGTTTGGCCCAAAGATATTTTTTGACTTTTTTAATTTTTATAAAACCTAATCTGTTTAATTTATATAATTCAGCATAGACTAGAAGTTTTAATTCTTCTTTTGGGGTAAAAATACCTGATAAAAGCATTTGTGTTTTTGGTTTTCCAAGAGTTTGTAGAATTTTATTTACAATCTGAACTGCTGATATTTCACAAAAATAAACTTCTGTATTCCTAGTAAATTTTTTATCTAACTCAAAAAATATAAGTGATGATAAATAATTAATAGCTGGTTTTTTAGAATTACTTGCTAATAAACCAACAACAAAATTTCTTTTGTCTTTTGAAACATTAAGAAATTTATATTTCATCATTATCTTCTTTCTTGCGTACAGACACATTTAATTTTTTTCTTATAGTTACTTTTGTTTTGCTCTCTGATCTAGGTGTAGGTAAAGTGCTTCTATCAACCACTTGATGACCAACTCTAATAGGTTTTTTATTCAAAAGACCTTTATCATCTAAAGCTTTTAAACAAGCTTGATCTAATAAAAAATCAGAGTCGTATTTTTTAATTAAGGACACTATGACCTCTCGATTCTAAGCATTTTCTAATAATACTTTGCTCTTTGTCTTTTTTCTCATCAGGTAACCATAATAAGCTAGGTCTAATGTAATAATTAAAAACTTTAGTGTTGATTTTATTTAGTATGTTTGAGTTATCGTATGCAATAGCTTTACAAGTTTCTAAATCATCATTGTATCTATAAGCAACATCTTTACCTTTATTACCTCTATGATCTACTATTGGTTTATAAGCACAGGCATTTAAAAAAGTGCATACGAGCATTGTCATAAGTATTGTTTTTTTCATATCTCTATCCTCTCTCTATATATAATTAGCTGGATATTTTATTTGATTTAATTTCCAAGCTAGGTTTTTTTTCTTTTCTTGTAGCTTCCTCAACTTTTGTAACAGTTCCTTTTCCATAAGTATTTGTCTGTCGTATCGTTGCTGAAGCTTGGGTAATTGTTTTTCCATAACCCATCTCCTTTAGTTTTTCTCCTATCTTTGTGATAGGAGTATTTGGGTGGAACTCCACACCAAATCTCTTTTTAACATCTTCCATCAAATCAAATGATGGTGTTTTTAATATTAGTTTATTCATTTTACCACCTCTCCGCATCTATTTCTGTTGTTTCAAATTCATCTTGTTCTTCAGCTATTATTCCGTGCCAACTAGATTTTAACAAAACATATTTTCTATCACTATTCCAATCTAAGTAATATTTTTTTGCATCTATCGTAGCAGTTTTTTTGTTATAAACTCCCTCGTCAAAAGATTGAATCATATCAGTTGCCATAGAGTCTACCCAACCCTTTTGAATATCTTTAGGTAGTTCTTTAAAAGTAAGATTTCTTTTTATTACATTTATAGTTTCTTTATACATTTGCTCTCTCCTTTTTTGGTAAATGTTTTATTCCATAATTAGCAGTACAATTTACACCACAAAATCTGTATCTGCCTAAATAATAATAATAACTTTCTCCGTCCCATATTGTGTAATCATAAACAGGATATGGTCTTCCAGGAAAGGTTATTTTGTCATATGGATTATCAGGTTTAATATCAGGTGTTGGTGGGTGTGTTTTTTTTCCATAACAAATCATATTACCTGAATATGGTTCTTTCATCATACGATACGTCTTTGATCGTCTTCTTAAGTTTTTACCACAAGTTATACATTTTGGTATTTTCATTATGCTCTCTCCTCTAATAATTTAATTGAGAACTCTCCACCAAAATAATACAAAGTATCATCATCATAATCACCGAATTTTGTATCAAACCATTTTTCAGCTTCAAATTCCCAATATAATTTGTTGTAAGGTTTCCAACTTGCAAATTCTCTCATAAAATAATTTGTAAGTTTTGTAGAATCTTCAAATGATAGAATTTCTTCTTTACCATTCAAATAAGAAGTACTGTTATCTTTACTTCTTTTTATTTCTAGTGTTATCATACTCTCTCCTTGTTTAGTTTTTTTATTTAACATACAAAAAGAGTATCAAATGGGTTGTAAGTTGCAATAGTAAAAAAACCGCATAAAACCTAGCTTTTTAGACATTTGCCACAATTTACACTATAGTTTTTGACAATATAGACCAAATCGCTTACAAACAAAATCAGATATGAAAAAAATTATATTTATGTTAAGAGAGATTATCCCTGTTGGGATTAAGTATAAAAGTTTTCATATCAATACTTAGGTTAAAAAATGTGGGTGGCGGCTTCTCTCTCTCTAGTCGCCATCTGCCTAAAAGAGAGGAATAGATATGAGCCAATTAGATTTATTTAGCGATTACAAAGCATATCGCAAAGAATCACCAACAAGCAAATCAGCTTGGGAAACTAAAAGAAACAAACTGACACTTAGAGAAGAAGTATTTAATTTATTATCTGAACGACCTTTTTCCAACGAACAAATAGCAGATAGTTTAGGACAACCTTTATCTTCAATATGTGCTAGAATAAACGAACTTAAAAAAATTGATTTAGTAATAGACTCAGGTAAAAGAACTAAATCTAAATATAATAAAGATGTAATATTGTGGCAAAGAAAAGACCAACTAAAGAACAGAGAGATATGATGGATAAAATGGCAAGATTTGGTTGTGTTGCTTGTCATAAAGATAACATTTATTCAGAAGCCGAAATACATCACATAAGAAATCATACAGGACTTGGATTGAGAGATCACGATAAAATCTTACCCTTGTGTGCAAAACATCACCGGTTCGGTAAAGTGTCAATTCATTTAGGTAAAAAAGCTTTTATTGAAAAGTATGGTACTGAAGAACAATTAGCAAAACAAGTGCGAGAGAGGATTGAGGAGTGGGATACAATATCAAGCATTTTTTAAAGAGAGGTTATGAGTAGAAAATCAGGATATTTCATTTGTTATCGTAACATTTGGCAACACCCTGTGTTTAAAAACTTATTACAAGCAAGTTGTTGGATATATATGATAAGTTCAGCTAGTCATCAGGATAAAAATTTAAGGTTCTTAGAAAACACAATATTTGTTCGTAGAGGAGAGTTAATTATGCCTTTAAGGGTAAATGCTAAAAGATTTAAAATGACTTACTCTGAAATGCGAACTTTCATACTAAGACTTGTGCGTAGAAAAATGATAACCACAAGGGTCGCCCACTTACAGCCCACAAGCAATCACAAGAACCGGAAAGTAACGATTATTAATGTTATAAATTACGACAAATTTCAGTATGTTGATAATCAACAATCACATACAGACCACATATCGCAACAAGGACTAAATAACAAATCTAATACACAATTACTAAATATGGGGTCAAGCAAAGATAAGGTTGTTAATAGTGGGGAAAAGGTGCTGTCTGAGTGGGGCCAATATAATATAATTTTAAAAGGTGGCAAAAAATATATAAAACATAAATGGAAAAATGAACCTTTGAAAGAGTATAAATAATGGCTGATTTAAGAATATTAAGTTTAGGTGCTGGAGTTCAATCATCAACTTTAGCTTTAATGATTGAAAAGGGAGAGATACCTATGGTTGATGCTGGAATCTTTGCAGATACACAAGCAGAAAGCGAAGAAACTTATGAATTTTTGGATTGGTTAAAATCTAAATTATCTTATCCTATATATATTATTTCAAAAGGCAATCTTACAAAACACTTACTTAATACTGATTTTCCAATAGCACCTTTTTATAGTTTTGATACAAACTCAGGAAAAAAAGGTCTTATGCTACGTCAATGCACAAATGACTACAAGGTACAAGTTATAACACAAAAAGTAAGACAATTATTAGGTCTGAAAAAAAGACAAAAAGTTAAAAAAGGTACAAAAGTTGAAATGCTTATGGGTATATCAAAAGACGAAGTATTTAGAATGAAACCTAACAGATTACCATATATCACTAATGTTTATCCATTAATTGATATGGATATGCGTAGGCAAAATTGTATTGATTGGTTTAATAAATATTATAATAAAACACCACCTAGATCAGCTTGTATTTATTGTCCCTATAAAGGAGATAAAGAATGGAAATATTTAAAAAAAAATAATCCTGATGAATGGAAACAAGTAATCGAGTTTGATAAAAAAATTCGTAATAATTCAAGAAAAAAAGAAGTTAAAGTTTTTGTTCATAGAAGCTGTAAGCCAATATCTGAGGTAGATTTAGATATAGAAGAAAATCAATTAAATTTGTTTAATGATGAGTGTAGTGGTTATTGTGGAAACTAAATGATAGGATTACTGCGTATTTTTAAATATTGTAGAAAAAGGATTATTAGTTTATCTATAAGAAATAGACAGCTTGAACGACAATTAGAGTGGTACAGGGCTGTTTTAGAATCAATAGATAAGAGAAAACACTAAATGGTCAGAAAAAAGGCAAAATTTAGGCACATTAAGATAGCCAATAAAAAATATTATTTTTATAGTATAAAGTTTGCTGATCCAACAGGAGATTCCGGTTGGCATACATCAGATGAACTTAAAAAATTTGAACCTAGTATTATGGTTTCACAAGCATATATATTTAGTAAAGATAAAAAATTTATAAAAACATTTGCTTCACACGATGATAAGGAAGAAGTATTTGGTGATGTTAATGTATATCCAAAAAGTTGTATTGTTAGTATGGATAAGGTAAAACTTTGATACCATTACTAAGTAAAAAATATAATATTATCTATGCTGACCCACCATACTCTTTTAACTCTCCTAAATATCAAGATGGAAACAGAGGTTTTGGAAACAGAGTTGAAGATAGATATAAAACTATGTCAATAAAAGACATTTGTAATCTTCCTGTAAAAAATATAACAAATGATGATGCTTTGTTATTTATGTGGGTTGTAGATAGTCATTTAGAAAAATCTTTTGATATTATTGATGCTTGGGGTTTTAAGTTTGCTACTGTTGGTTTTGTGTGGGTAAAACAAACAAAAAATAATAATTTTTATTATAATCTTGGTAAATATACTATGAAATCAACTGAACTTTGTTTAATAGGTCTTAAAGGTAAGTTAAAAAACATTAAAAAATCAAATAACGTAAAATCTTTATTATTAGCTGATAGGACAATACACTCAAAGAAACCTGATGAAATAAGAAAAAGAATAGTTAATTTGTGTGGGGATATTCCAAGAATTGAATTGTTTGCTAGACAACGAGTAGAGGGTTGGGATTGTTGGGGAAATGAGGTATAAAAATCAATTATGAAAAGCGACATAAATAAGGCAGAAAAGAAGAAGCAATTAGGCAGACCACAAAAACCTATAGATGAAAAAGTATTAGCAAATCTTAGTCAAATAAACTGTACTCAAGAAGAAATTGCATCAATCTTAGGAATATCTGCAAGAACATTACAAAGAAGATATGCCGATTTAATTGAAGTTAATAAAAACAAAGGCAAAGCTAGTTTAAGAAAAAGAATGTACGAAAAAGCTATGAAAGGTAATGATAAACTTATGATATGGCTTTCAAAACAATATCTTAATATGACAGACCGGATACATAATACTAATACTACAGAACCCTTACCATTAATCATAGAGGCAAAAGCTGAGGAAGTGAAAGACTTAAATGGCAAAGAAAAAGGGTAGTTTATATGGCAAGATAATATCTTACGAGCCAACATTTCATAAGACATCAATAGGTCGTAATCCAAGTAAGGCAAAAATGAACAAACACAAAAGACGTATGATGGGTAAATCTAAAAATAGAGGACAGGGTGTTAAATGAAACGATCTAACTTTTATCCGAATGGTGAGATGATAGACTTTAGATTACCACAAGATTTTAGAAAATCAGAGGGTAGAGGAAGCTGTGGAAATTGCGGTCAATACAGTAACAAAAGGTCATTCTGTAATGTTTATAAAAGTTTTGGTGTCAAAGATATTTATGTATGTAATCAATGGCGACAAAGATTTTTTAAAAGATAATGTGTAAATATTTAGTATTATTATTATTAACATTTGACGGAAAAGTCGTAACAGAGAAACTAGAATTTACTAGGCCAATGGACGTTTATGATTGTATGGATTATGGAGCAGATCATAGAGAGAATATAGCAACTTACGATGATGAAAAGAATGCTTGGATATTGAAAGATGGTCGTGGTACTTTTCAAGGTTTCATTTGTGAATGATGTGTGATATTGACAAATAATGTCATTACACGGAAATAGAAAATTAAACAAACCTTTCAGAACACCATCAGCTTCAAAGAAGTTTGGAGTTTATGTAAGAAACAAAAGATCTGGTAGAGTTCAGATAGTGCGATTCGGAGCAAAGGGTATGCCCATTCGTAAAAATAATCCCACAAGGCAGAGAATGTTTTTTGCTAGATTTAGACCTATATTGGCAAAAGTAAAAGGACAGAAAACATTNAGTCCAGCTTATTGGGCTATNCAATCTTGGAAAAAAGGATTTAANATATGAGTAATAAACCATTAAANATTTCTGAAGAAGCAAAAGTACAAATGCCATTTAAGACAGTTGCTAGTCTTATNATAATCGTAGCACTTGGAACAATGGGCTATTTTCAAATGGTTGAGAGGTTAAATATCACAGACACTAGACTACAATTAATGGAAAAAGATTTAGAAGAAAATACAGAATTTAGAATCAAATGGCCAAGAGGACAATTAGGTTCATTACCAGCAGACTCGGAACAGTTTATGATGATTGAAGATTTGTATAAAACAACAGACAAGATTAATAAACACGTAGAGTCTATGGCTCTTAATAAAGTTAATATTGAATTTTTAAGAAAACAAATGGATAAAGTTTTAGAAGATATTGAAAAATTAAAAGATGCTAATAGAGAAATTAAATACAATGGTAATGGCCAATGATTGAGTCAGTAGTAGCTTTATTAATGTTTGTAAATGGTGAAATAAAAGAACATAGAATACAACCTGATGGTATGGCTCAATGTTTGCGACATAAAAGAGAATCTGAAAGAACTTATAGCGAATCAGTTTCTTACAAATGCTGGAGAGGTAAAGCTGAAACAGAAATTTATATGGGAGAGAAAAGTATTAAAAAAATAATATTAGAATAATTTATGAGTCTTAATAATGATAGATTGGTTTTTGATAAAGGTAGAAAAGATAACAAGAGCAATATTTCATTGGTCTTGGCGAGTACAGACTCAAAGAAAATTGAAAAGAAAGAAGTAAATGGAGTTTGTATTAACAATGATAATGTGTGCTTATGTAGAGGGTAAAACAACTTGTATGCCACCACACAGAATAGATGAAACTTATACAGATGGTTATAGTTGTATGCTTGATGGTTACAAAAAAGCTTATGACAAAATCATTGAAGTTGGCAGAGATGATGTTAATAAATTTAGTATCTACATAAAATTTGGCTGTAATGAAGATAACTCTAACAAAACCACAACATCGTATATCATCATCAAATAAAAGATTTAGAGTATTAATATCAGGTAGGAGATTTGGTAAAACATATCTTGCTATAACTGAGATGATGAAATATGCGGCAGTACCAAATCAAAAGATATGGTATGTAGCACCAACTCTTAAAATGGCTAAAGATATTTGTTGGTCTAATCTTAAAGAAGTTTTAAATCAATTTAATTGGATAGAAGATATAAACGAAACCACACTTACAATAACTGTGAGAAAAACAAATAGCACAATATCACTAAAGTCTGCTGATATGCCTGACTCACTTAGAGGTACAGGACTTAACTTTTTAATATTAGATGAGTTTGCAGATATAGATAAAAGAACTTGGTTTGAGGTATTAAGAGCATCAATATCAGATACTTTAGGAAAAGTTTTATTTTGTGGAACACCAAAAGGTTATGGAAATTGGTCATACGAACTTTATATTAAAGGCAAACAAAAAGACTCAGAATGGGAGAGTTTTCAATATACAACACTCGATGGTGGAATGGTTACACCAAAAGAAATAGATCAAGCTAGACAAGACTTAGACCAGAGAACATTTAGACAAGAGTTTGAGGGTACATTTGAAAACTATGCTGGTGCTATCTACTATAATTTTCACCCTGTAGAATCTGTAGTGAGTAGAAAGATAGATTGGAAAAAACCTTTACATATTGGAATGGATTTTAATATAGACCCAATGTCAGCTTGTGTTGCACAGATAGACAAAGAAAAGATTTATTTAGTTGATGAGATAGTAATTTATTCAAGTAATACTGATGAAATGGTGCAAGAAATAAGAGATAGATATGGAACAAAATTACCAATATTTATCTATCCTGACCCAGCATCAAGGCAAAGAAAAACATCTGCTGGTGGTAGAACAGACTTATCTATTTTACAAAATGGTGGATTTACAGTTAAGGTAAAACATAAACACCCAGCAGTTAGAGATAGGATTAATGCTGTAAATTCTAAACTCAAAGACTCAAAAGGTATAAGACATATTTTTATTAGCAATTCTTGCAAATATCTTATAAAAGGATTACAAAGACAAACATACAAGGAAGATACAAATATTCCTGTTAAAGAAGATGGATTTGACCATATGAACGATGCTCTTGGATATATGATTGATTATATAAAACCTTTAGTAACTCAAATGCCAAGTTCAATACCAACAAGATGGAACATTAAATAATATGGCTTATACAAGAGATGATGCTTACGATACACACAAAGATTACAAAGAAAATGTAAATCGTTGGGAGTATTATATAAGATCATATAATGGTGGTTACGATTACACAATCGGTCAATATTTAAACAGATATAATTTAGAACTTGATAACGAATACAATCAAAGACTTGGTAACACACCTTGCGACAATCATTGTAAAAACATCATTCAAATATATTCATCTTTTTTATTTAGAGTAAAAGCATCAAGAGATTTTGGTTCTATGGCTGACGAACCTAGTTTAGAATCATTCTTAAAAGACGCAGACTTAGAGGGTAATACTTTTAANTCTGTTATGAAACAAGCNCAAAACTATGCGGCTATCTATGGTCATNNNTTTATGATTTTAGATAAACCAGCAATACAAACACGAACAAGAGCAGAGGAACTTAATCAAGAAATAAGACCATANATTTCAATCGTAACACCTGAGAATGTTTTAGATTGGAATTTCAAAAGAGAAGTAAATGGTAAGTATTATTTAGACTATCTTAAAATAAGAGAAGAAGTAGATAAAGATGGTGGTACATATTTTAGATTGTGGTTTCCTGACCGAATAGAAACAATATATTCAAAAGATGATAGGTCAGACCCAATTACAATAGATACTGCCGATAATCTGATTGGCAAAATACCAGCAGTTATTTTATACAATTCCAAATCGCACAAAAAAGGGATTGGCCAATCAGACCTACAAGACATCGCTGATTTACAAAAAAGTATCTACAACGAACTTTCAGAAATAGAACAATTAATTAGATTAACAAACCACCCATCATTAGTAAAAACTCCAAGTGTAAATGCAAGTGCTGGTGCTGGTGCAGTTATTGAAATGCCTGAAGAAATGGAGCCAAACTTAAAACCATACTTACTGCAACCATCAGGACAAAACTTATCCGGTCTTATGGACTCAATAAATCACAAGGTAGAAGCTATCAATAGGATAGCACACACAGGAGCAGTAAGAACAACTAAACAAGCTGTATCATCAGGAATAGCTTTACAAACAGAATTTGAATTACTTAATGCAAGATTATCAGAAAAAGCAGACAACTTGGAAATAGCAGAAGAACAATTATTTAGATGTTATGCTATGTTCCAAAATGCAACATTTGATGGTGAAATTAATTATCCTGATTCATTTAACATAAGAGATTATGCAACTGATTTAATTTACTACCAACAAGCAAAGTCTATTGGTATTGGTTCACCTACATTTATGAAAGAAGTTGATAAAGAAATCGCAAGAGCAGTTGTAGATGATGACGAAAAACTAAATCAGATATTTGACGAGATAGATCAAAAAGCAGAAGTAGGTGAGTTCACACAAGACGAAGCAGAACAAGAAGATCAAGAAGTAGAGCAAGAAGAAATTTAATGAATGTCAGATATAGTTCAAAGATCAACCGAATATCGTATCAAACAAATTGAGATAGCAGAAGCAAAATATTACAAAACTCTTGTTGCAACATTAGATAGGATAGAACGAGAAGTAGTATCATTAGCCAATAGAGATTTACCACAAACAGATGGAAAGCTTATAGAACTNCAAGCGGCTATNGCNATNAGACCAAAGATAAAAGCTATTGTTGACAGAGAATATCTTGGNTGGTCAGATACAGTTGTCAGAGAGGGNTTTAACAAACAAGCAAAGAGNATAGAAAAAGCATTCAAACGAATNGGTAATATTCCTGTAGAGTTTCAAGAATTAACAAAAGGTGATTTAGCATTAGTACAAAATTTAAAGCAACAATACTTTACTCAGTTCAAAGATGTATCAAACACATTTACAAGACGACTATCAGAAAAAGTTTATCAGAATACTTTAGTTGGAAANGATTTTGCAGAATTAGAAAAAGAACTTAGACAAACAATAAATGGTATTTATTCAAGTTCAGATGATGAAGAAGCAAATAGATTAGTAGAATACATTAATAGAAACAAATATGTAAAATCAAGACAATCAGAAGTTGATAAAGCAATACAAACATTACAGACTAAATTTGCAAGAGATAGGGCTGGTGAGAATATGAAAAGATATGCTGGTCANATATTAAACGACTCATTAAGAGATTTTGATGCAACTCTTAATTTTAATAAAGCAAATGATGCTGGTCTNACTTTTGTNAAATACTATGGAGATGTNATTCCAACNACTAGAGATTTTTGCAGAAATTTAGTAAATGGTGTATATAACAGAAGAAGTGGTGGNCTTTTTACNATTGATGAAATAAAGCGATTATGGACTANNAGATCGTGGTCAGGTAAGAAATCAGGCAATCCGCTTGTAGTTAGAGGTGGATATAATTGCAGACATCAATTTAGTTATGTCAATCCTGATTGGTATAACAAAAAAGGCGAACTAATAATATAAACAAATAGGAGAAACAATGTCAGAAGACAATAAGGTTAGTCAACCGCAAAATGACGTTCAGGAAGCTGAAGTTAAACAAACTAAAACTGACGAGAAACCAACACCAACTTTTAATCAAGAAGATGTTGATAGAATAGTCAAACAAAGACTAGAAGCTGAAAAAGCAAAACATCAAAGAATGTTAGATGAAACTAAAAAAAAAGAAGAAGAAATCTTAAAAGAAAAGCAAATACAAGAAGCAAAAACAAAAGCTGATTTAGAAAANCTTATGAAAGCTAGAATAGCTGAAAAGGATAAAGAGTTGGCTGATTGGAAAAGCAAAGTAAAAACAATCAATGTAGATAATTCTATCTTATCTTTAGCATCAAAAAATAATGCTATTGCACCAGATCAAGTAGTGTCATTATTAAAAAACGAAGTAAATTATAATGATGATGGTCGAATAGAAATACTTGATAATAATAAAAACATAAGATACAACCCAAAAGGGGAACTATTAACGATTGAGGATAGAGTTAAAGAGTTTTTAGATGCTAACCCACATTTCCGAAAAGGGTCTTTGTCAGGCACAGGTAGCCAGAGTAGCATCGAGGGTAAAACTGTAAAACCATTTAATATTCAGGACTTAGATATGAGCAAGGCGGAAGATCGTCAAAAGTATGCTGAGTATCGCAAACAAAGAGATTCTGCTCCTGTTCAGATAAACTTAACAAACAAATAACAAGGTAAATAAAAATGGCAAACGAAAGCACAAGTTCTACACTATCGGAACTATACACAGAGATAGTGGCAGAAGCATTGTTCGTAGCAAGTGAAAGATC
>FUFK010041486.1_pt1 | contig 13526 bp, 14 predicted proteins | sample 1021851 | NCBI WGS metagenome assembly FUFK01 (sample SAMEA51879418, study PRJEB19060) | metagenome | reverse complement strand
AAACGTAAATTTAAAGTATGGCCTAGTGCTTATGCTTCTGGTTGGGGTGTAAGGTGTACTAGAGCTGGTGGGCCAAGTAAATTTGGTGGAGGTAAAAAGAAAAAGTAATGTTTAAAGACTTTGACTTAAAGCTGTTTAAAAAAAAGAAACCGCCAGTTGATAGTGGTTACACTACTCGTACAGAAATAAACGAGCTTAAAAAAATACCTTTAAATAAAAAGTTTGTAAAAGATTATGATAATATAGAATCTGCTTTTGCTAAAACAGCTAAAGAACAGGGTGTAAAAGATTATGATAAAAAAATAGCAGCTAAACTTATAAAAGAGTCTGCACCTGTGATATTAGAATTAAAGAAATATCATAATAGAAAAAGACCTTATGATTTAGATAAAAACTTAAAAGCAATAGTTTTAAAATCTATGAAGACACCTTCATATCCATCTGGACATTCTGTTCAAGGTATGTTAATAGGTAATGTTTTAAAAATGAAATATGGTAAGTCAGCATTTATGCAGACTGCAAAAAATATATCTTATAGTCGTAGAGTTGCCCATGCTCACTATAAGTCAGACAGTAAGGTGGGCGAAGATATAGGTAACTCAATGTTTAAACATATAAAAAACAAAATTTAAAATCATGAAAAAACCAATGAAAATGAAAAAAGCCCCGGCTAAAATGGCAAAAAAATCACCAGCTAAAAACGTGGGATTAAAAAAACTAGCTGAAGCTAATCCAAACTTGGAATACAAAGCGGCTGCAGGTAAAATGAAAAAGTCCGCAATGGCTATGAAAAAAGCTGCTATGAAGCTTAAAAAAGAATCTGCTATGAAACTTAAAAAATCAGGTGTGATGATGAAAAAAGCTGCTGTAATGATGAAGAAAGCCGCTGGTATGAAGATGAAAAAGAAGTAATGTACGTTCAGAAGAACAATCCTATAAAGAAAAAGCAGAAAGGCGGAGGCACACGTAAAACGTGTTTGCCTGCCGCTAAAATTGCTAGTATGAGTAAAAAAGAAAGACAACGTTTAGTTAGCGCTAAACAAAAGTCTGGAAAAGCTGGTAAATATAGACGTTCTTCNAAAACAAATGTAAAAGGCGNTCGTAANAAAGGNGCTACANTANGNGACTGGTTNNANAAAGAAGANTGGAGACAAGTTAATAATCCAAAGAAAAAATGTGGAGAAAAATGATTAGAATTTTATTGTTAATATTATTACCAATGTTATCATTTGGCCAAAACTGTTTACCAACATTAACGGTTAAAGATACATGTATGTACGGTTATGCTAGAACATGGATAGAGTGGAACTCATTAGATAGTGGCTGTACAATACAAAACATANACAGAGGTACTCCGTATAATACATATACTTGGGGTTGGACTAGCTTAGATACTAACTATATGTTTATCAATAACTATAGTCCTGGTGATCCGTTTGCTAGCTCAGAAGGCTTTTGGGTTATGTTTGAAATGTCTGATAGTACGTTTACAGATACTATTTTTGCTAATGAGTTTGTATGTATTGAAGGTTGTATGGACCCTACTTATGATAATTACAACCCATTAGCTAATATACCTGACGTTTGTTTAGCAATACCACCACCACAAGATGATTGTTTAGACACCACAAAGACATCTATAACTTTAGAAGTAACACCAGATACATATGAAGGTGAAACATCTGTATATATTATAAATCAAGATGATAGTGTTTTATTTAATCTTGAAAGACCTTTCTTTAACAGTGTTGGAACTGGAAATTTATATAGCAACACTATATGTGTACCTATTGAAGATACCGTAAGATTTATTATAACTGATTCATATGGTGATGGAATATGTGGTAGTTGTTTTGGTGGTGTTGATGGTAAGGTTTTAATTACAGATGAATGTGGTGATACTATATACAGCTTGTTACCCGGTGACAATTTAAACTTTGGTGACGCAGATACATCAGATGTGTTTGCAATGAAAGACTGTAGCTGGATACCGGTTATAGGTTGTCCTAACCCAGGCTATTTAGAGTTTAATCCAGCTGCGGATATAATGGATACAACTCTTTGTGTTACACCAAGAGTAGTAGGTTGTATGGATAGTACTATGTTTGATTTTGATCCGCTTGCTAATGTTCCGCTTATGGAAGATAGCTGTGATTACGAGTTGCATTTAACAGATGGTGGTGGAGATGGTTGGTTAGGTGCTTATGTTGTAATAAATCAACTAGGTAATACTTATGGTCCATATACAAATATAAGCTCGCCTGTAGAAATTATAAATTTAAATTTAAAATCAAACCACCCGGTAACAATTAGAGCTTACTCACAAACTAGCTCTGACGCTACATTAGATCAAGTTGGTTTTAAACTAATAAACCCAGAAGGTAACATTATATTGTCAGGTGGTACTAATCCTTGGAACGATAGGATATTAACGTTTCCAGATAAATATATAACTCTACCTAATTGTCCTGTTGTGTGTGACCCTTATGTTTATGGTTGTATGGACAGCTCTGCTTATAATTATGATAGCTCAGCAAATACAAATGATAACAGTTGTTATTATGCTCCTGGCTGTACAGATCCTCAGTTTTTAGAATATTACACTCAAGGTTATACAGCTGATTACAATAACGGTTCTTGTCAAACAGAGGCTATATGGGGTTGTATGGATAGTACAGCTTTTAATTATGACTCAACAGCTAATATAGATAATGGTGGTTGTATACCTGTTATACTTGGTTGTATGCAGCCTTTAGCATTTAATTACAATGCAAGCGCAAATGTTGATGATGGTAGTTGTGTACCTTTTATATATGGGTGTACTGATCCTACAATGTTTAACTTTAATGAAAACGCTAACACAGATGATGGTAGTTGTATTCCTTATGTTTTTGGATGTACAGACTCAACAATGTTTAATTATAACCCTTTAGCTAATAGTGACAATAATTCTTGTATACCTTATATATATGGTTGCACGGATCCTTCTATGCTCAATTATAACCCAGAAGCAAACACGGAGGATTTTAGTTGCATTGCTTATATTTATGGGTGTATGGATAGTTCTGCTCTTAACTTTGATCCACTTGCTAACACGGATAACGGTTCGTGTATCGAGATCATTATGGGTTGCATGGATCCAAACGCGTATAACTACGAATCAATTGCTAATGTTAATGATTCTATATCTTGTTTATATAATGCTGGTTGTATTACTGGTCCAGGTAATCCTTATTGGTTGAACGATCCTTGTTATGCTTGGGTATTATCAGTAGATGATTACTGTTGTGAAAACGAGTGGGATACTATATGTCAAGCAACTTACGATTATTGCGATGGTACTTGGTCAGGGCCATTGTTAAGTAGATTACAAGTAGAAAAGAAATTAATAATGATTACTGATTTACTAGGTAGACCAGCAAAACAAAATAAAAACGAATTACTGTTTTACATTTATAGCGATGGAACAGTAGAGAAAAAAATTATAAAACAATAAAACTATGGCAACAACTTCAGCAACATTAACACTTGCTAGTGCGGACATGCTTACAGATAACTTGTCGTTTACTACAACGTCAGTGTTAACTACTGCAGGTACGTCTACAGGTCTTTCAAACACAACTGGTTTAGCAAGAAAAACAACAACATCAACGGATCAATACACTATACTTTACGCAGACAACTATACAGCGGGTAAAGCGCACAAGTTATATTTAAGGAATACGGAAACAAACGCGGCTTTGTACTTTACAGTTACTATAGATGATACTGTAGTTGGTAGATTATATGCAAATGATTGGGCTTTATTGCCTTGGGCAGCGACAGATGGTACTAAAGCAACTTTTACAGTAACTTTTGCAAACACGTTTGCAACGAGCGATACAGTAGCATTTGACGGTGTTACTATTACATCCACGGGGTCTAATATAGAGACTAACGTAATAGATTTAATAGTAGCGGAAAAATATCCTAATTGGACCGTGGCTAAAGACAGTGCAAGCCAAATAACTTTTACGGCTAAAAGTAGTAACTACTTAGGTTTGATAGAGGAAGGAGCCGCTTCAGACGATTTTGTGGTCACAACGGCTGGTAGTGGTACTGGTACTGTAGCTAGGGGCGTGGCAGCTGTGGCAAACGCGGCAGATATAAAAATAACTCCAAGCACGTCAGCAAGTCACACTTTAGAATATATGTTATTACACGAATAAAAAACTAACTAAACAAAAACAATAATTATGGCAACAACAACAGCAGCGCTTACTATTACTAGTAACGACTTAGTTGGTGACGCTCTGTCGTTATCAACATCAAACACGCTTTATAAAGCGGGAACAGTAGAGGGCTTAGACCAAGTAATTGGTTTAAACCACGCTTATTTAACAGCTACAACAAATATAGATTTATTTGGACCTATTGTAGATGCTCCATTATATCAAGGTAAAGCACATTGGGTTTATATAGCTAATATGTCTGAAGACGAAACTGAGTTCTTTACAATAACTATAGGAGATAAAGTTATAGGTAAATTATACGGAGGATCAGGTGGCGGTGATTTTCTTTGGATGCCTTGGGATACAGCTGAAGACACGCATGGTAGTAATTTACACGCAGATATAGAAGTAACGCCTAGTGTAAATACAGGTATGCGTATTGAATACGCTATGGTACACGAGGGTTATGAATTTAGACCTGCAAGCTAATACTAATATTAAAAAAATAAAAAATTATGGCAACAATAAATGCACAAATAACAGTAGGTAGTGATATTAGTAGCTCTGGACTTACTATTAATAAAACTATGACATTAAAAAAAGCTGGTAACACAGCTGGTTTAGATTTTACAACTGGTTTAGCAAAAAGAAGTTTTGTAAACACAAACCACGTNGATCTTTTAACAGCTGGAACAGGTATAGCTGCAGATGTAACAGCAGATAAATCAGCTAAACTATATATTAAAAACGTAGGCACAGACTCTTCTACTTATTTTATTATAGGTAAAGGAAACTCTAGTGGTAGTGGTACAGAAACCGCTATTGATAGTAGTGGTACAGCTTATTATAGAATAGGTAGATTATACGGTCAAGACTGGATGTTAATTCCTTGGGATGCGGCTTCTACAACTGGTGATATAACTATTCAAGCTAGTAGCGCTTCATCAGCNGCNCCAATGCATGTTGAATATATAGTGTTTTACGAATAATAAATGGCTACGTTACATCACAATATAAGTGGTGAACTAACAAAGGAAATACTAGCGCCAGGTGATACTAAAAACGTTAGTTCTATTTCTTTTGCTAATGTTAACACTTTTAAACATGTATTCGTTGATTTCTTTATGCAGAAATCTGGAACTGGTAAGTTTTACTTATTTAAAAANGTAAAAATTCCAGCTGGCACTTCTTATATGTATGATACTGTTATTAATAATAGAATTAAACAGTTTGGTTTATATGTAAAACTAAAAGCCGCGGATACGTTTACTTTAACAGGAACTATAGATCCCGCAGCTTCTACTAGTGTAACCGGTGTTAATACTTTGTTTACAAAAGAGTTAACCATAGGAGACTCAATAATTGTAAGTGGTGAAACTAGAATTGTAGAATCAATAACTAACGACACTACTCTTACCGTCACATCTGCTTTTAGCAATAACGGTAATGATACCACTCCAGACTGCACTCCAACAGCTTTAGTAGACGTAATAATATCTTAATATGAAATGGATCGGACAACATATATACGACCTAGTATCTAGGTTTCGTGATGATTTCTACTTAGAAGGTTTAGAAACTTCTACAGAAACAGATATGCTTGTTATAAACTCAGAAGGTAAAGTTAGTAAGCGAGCTGCTAGTGGTTTAACCACTGGTTTAGTAACTGTTACTGATAGCACAGCAAACACTGATTTTCCAGTTGTATTTCATGACGAATCAAACGCTCTATTGGATGACACTGGGGCGTTTACTTACAATCCTAGTACTGGCACGCTTACAACTCCAAATCTTACCGTATCAGGAACTACCACAACTATAAATACTACCAACTTAAACGTTGAAGATAAGAATATAACGTTAAATTATAATGCCTCAAGTGATACGTCTGGAACAGCTGATGGTGCTGGTATTACTATTCAAGACGCTGTAGATGCTTCAAATGATGCATCGTTAACATGGTTGGCTTCCGCTGACGCTTTTAAATTTTCTCACGATATACTTTTAGAATCTTCAACTAGCGCTAAACCATCGTTATCNCTAACAAATAGCAACACAGATGCCGAAGCGCCTGANATTATATTTCAAAAAACAGCTACTGGAGCTGATAATGACGATCTTGGTAAAATATTATTTAAAGGTGATGACGCTTCTGATAATGTAGAAACATACGCTCAAATATTAGGTGAGATAGCTGAAGCGGATCATGGATCAGAAGAAGGTAAACTAACGTTAAGTGTTGCAAGTCATGACGGTGAGTTACAACCAGGTTTAATTATAGCTAGTGGTACTTCGGAAGACGCGGTTGATGTTACTCTTGGTACCGTGGGTGGTGTTGGTGTGAATATAAACGGAACTCTTGGGCGTATAAGAGCTATAGATCAAGTTGGTGGTGCAACGGATATAAACTACGAGTTTGGTAATGTTGACAACACGGGTAGCATTAGTTTAATGCCATATTATGAAAGCGGTAAAACATCTGCTCAAATGCCAAATATGAACATAACTCTTGCTAACCATCTACCAACAGGTACAGATCAAGCGGGTAAAAATTTATTTTTATCACCTGGAAGGTCTACAGGAAACGCGGCGCCAGGAACTGTTCAATTTGCGGCATACAAACAAACAGGCGCAAGCGGTACGAGCACAAATGATAGCGATGGTTGTTTTCACTATCTTGCGTTTGATGATATTGAGTTTTTTAAGTTTGCAACACCTCAATGCGAGGCAAGGGTAACTATACATAGTAACAACACTACCGCGTCAACTGGCGGTGAGATTCAATTTAAGAAAAACGCGGCTGATACAGAAGACGGCGAGGTATTAGGATCGTTAACATTTTACGGTGAAGATGAGGGTAATAATAATACGCAGTTTGCAGAAATAGTAGGTTCTATTGCTGAATCAGATGATGGTAGTGAAGGAGGTAGAATACAGTTTAAAATAGCTTCCCATGATGGAGAAATTGTTACAGGTCTTTCAATACATGATGGAGACGCGGAAGACGAGGTTGATGTTTCTATAGCTAAAGGCGCTGCTTCAACAACAACTATAGCTGGTACTCTTACAATGGGTAGCACGGCTTTTGTAAATAATAGCGGTGTTATTCAAGTAGCCACGCAAGGAACAATAGATCATGATTCACTTGCTAATTTTGTGGCAGCTGAGCATTATCGCTGGGACACAGATTTAAGTGGTACAACTGCAATACATAGAAACAATATAACTGACTTATCCAACGTTGGTGTAGCCGGTAGTGCTAATCAACTACTAACAGATGACGGTGATGGTACAGTAACATCAGAATCAAATCTTACTTTTGACTCTAGCACTGGAGCTCTTGAGATGAAACATTCTGGTATTTCTCTGCTTACTTTAAAAAGAACTTCGACTGGTAGTGATAATGATACTGTTGGGGCTATTAGATTTACNGGAAATGATGACGCGGATAATGCTCTTAGATATGCAAGTATTAATGCTAAAATAATAGACGCTAGTGATGGAGCAGAAGAGGGTCAACTCAATCTTGTAGTAGCTAGCCATGACGGTGAAGAAGTAACTGGGTTAAGTTTAACAAGCGGTAATGTTGAAGATGAAGTTGATGTAACAATAGCTAATGGTGCTGCATCTTTAACAACTATAGCTGGTGATTTAGATATTGATGGCGATACGATAACCACTGCTGGTAATATAGAGGTAGCAACAGGCGGTAGCGGTAATATAACATTAGATGCAGCTGGTGATATAGCGTTAGAATCAGCGGGTGGTAATTTAACGTCTGATGCTGGTGATTTTACTATATATAACACTGCTACTACTAGACCAGTTTTTAAATTACAAAATCGAACTGATGACGCTGCTTGTGCTGTATTAANTTTCGATAAAAATAGATTTTTAGGTGCTGAAGAAGCTACACCGACAAACGGAGATGATGTAGGAAAAATTACATTTACAAGTACTGACAACCTCATGCAAGTACAAACTTATGCGCAAATACTAGCTGAGATTTCAGAAGTAACCCACACGGATGAAGCTGGTAAACTAACACTTAGTGTTGCGGCTAGTGATGGCACTACATCTTCAATGAATTCAGGTTTAATATTAGAAGGTGAACACGCTACAAGTGGAGAGGTTGATGTTACAATAGGTAACAAAGATACATCTACAACTACTATAGCTGGTACTCTTACTATGGGCAGTACAGCAACTTTAGATAATAGTGGTAATTTATTAACTAATGCTGCAACTGCTACGGCGTTAACTTCTGGTGATAAAACAATACAAGGTAATTTAAGAATAGGTGGTAGTGGTGATACATCTAATAACTGGATAACTATAGACGCTCAAAACGGTACTGATACTACCGGTGGTGGTATTTGTTTTTATGAAACAGGAACTGATACTATTGGCGCTCCACAGTATGGTGCTAAAATAGTATACAACGAAGATGATGACGAGCTTGCTATAGGTACTATGCATAATAATTCGTTTCTACGTCAAATACACATGGATAGGGGTAGCAACCAGGTGTTAGTTAAGTTTTTAACTGCTAAATCGGATTCAACCGACGGTCCCTATTTACAACTTCAGAACTCAGACACGTCGATAGTAGACACGCAAAATATAGGTAGAATACTTTGTAGAAACGAAGATAGAGGCGCGATTACTAGCCGTATAAATTGGGTTGCTACAGAAGATCATGATTCTGATAGTGGTGGTACTAAAATAGATTTTATAATAACACCAAACGGTAATGGTCAGTCTGAAACTACAGCTATGACCATAGGTCAAGATAGTAGTTTAACTGTAAACGGTAATATAGAGCTTGGTCACGCTTCAGACACTACAATAGCAAGGTCTGCTGCTGGCACAGCTACAATAGAGGGTAATCAAATAATGACAGCGGGCGTTGCAACAGGAAACATAATACATTATGCTGTTCCTAAATATATTGCAATATACATGTTCTACATGAATACTGTAAATCACTGGTACACGCCTCCGGGTTATAATTCAGCAATTACTACATCTGCAGGTCTTGACGGTACATCTATATCTGCTAGTTATCAAGCTAGAATGGCTAATTATACAGCGCCAAGGGCTTGTAAAATCAAAAAAGTTAGTATGGTTTTTTATCAATTGTCTTTACAGTCTGGTGATTTAGATTTAGAGTGGGGACTTGTAAAGTGGACACCAAATGACGACACGAGTAGCACAACAACAATGACAGAAATGACAATAACAAATCATGATGGTGCTTTTACAGAAACAGATGTACATAGATTAATTTTTGATGTTACAGATAATGCAGCGTCTACTTTAGCCGCTGGAGATTGTGTTGCTTTTTGTGGAAGAGTTACATCAGGGTCAGGTACAGTTAGAAACTTAATAAACGGACAAATGACTTTTGAAATTGAATTAACATAATAAAACATGGCAATAGAAGATAAAAAATACAACAGTATACATGGTAAAACTGGTAGTAACAAAGACAGCATGAAAGCTAAGTTTGACGATAACATGCACTCTGTGGCCGTAGATTTTCCTGATGATTGGCCTGAGTTATCCGCTGTTATATATCAAATAGGACAATTAGAAGAAGAGCTTGATTATCTTAGAAGTATAATAGATGCTAATAACGATAAAACTACATTTCCAGGTATTGGAACTAGTGGATCAACTTGTTTAGCAGGTNATACAACTACTATAACAACATCACAAGCTAATGCTATCACTGCTAACACTAAAAAAACAGGTATAACAACATCTCAAGCTGATGCTATTACTGCTAATACCGCTAAAACAGGTATAACAGATTCGCAAGCTGAAGCTATTANAGCTAATACTGAAAAAGTTAGTTTTCCGTTATCAGCAGAAGAAGGTAATTCGTTGAGTTTTACGATTAATGGAGCTAATTTAACTATCGCAAACGCATACACGGATCCAAAGACTGGCAAAACTATATCTTACTCAACAACATTAACACTTAAATAAAATGATAAGTAAACACATAAGCTACAAAGAAGGCGTGTATAGCAACACCGCAATAAGAAGAGGAATAGACAACAAGCCAAATGAAGAGCAGTTAAACAACATGAAATTAATTGCTGAAAATATATTTGAGCCACTAAGAAAGCATGTTAATGGCCCAATAAAAATAAATAGTTTTTTTAGATGTCCAGAGCTTAATACAGCGATAGGTGGCAGCGGTAAATCACAACATTGTAAAGGTCAAGCTATAGACATAGACGATACTTATGGTAAAATAACTAATGCTAAAATGTATTATTGGATAAAAGATAATTTAGATTTTGATCAAATGATATGGGAGTTTGGTGATGATGATAATCCTAATTGGGTACACATTAGTTATGTTTCACCAGAAGAAAATAGAAACAGATGTTTAAAAGCTTACAAAGATAAAGGTAAAACAAAATATATGGTTATATAAAAAAAAAGGGGAGTGATTAACTCCCCTTTTATTATTTAAAACTGTTTGTTCTTTTGATCTTGAACTTCAATTCTAACTTCTTGAGCTAACGACTTTACAGTCTGCATAACTTTTCTAACTCGCGTTCCCGCTGAGTTATTTCCGTCAATAAATTTAGCAATATCTGTTTGACAATCGTTAACAGTGTCTTGTAGTTCATCAAATAAAGAATCTAGTTTGTTAAAAGCCATAATTTAATTTAATTTAATTGTTAATACTAAAACTTATAAGATACTCCTAGTTTGAACTCTCCTTCTGAGTCTTCTTTTGTAGACATCATATAATTTGGATCAAAATAAAGATCTTTCCAAACTTTAAAAGAGTAGCCAACGCCAAAAGTCATATTGTCAGTTGTTTCTTCAGTTGGAGCTTGTACAACAGCATAGCAGTCTTTAAAGTAATACCTGCCCCACACGTCAAACTCTTCACCGTTTTTAACAACGCCAACAGCTATGTTATCTTTTAACATATAGCCAACACCAATTTTATCAGTTACGTTTGATGTTTCCCACTCAGCATCTTCTGCTGGTTTGTCTATAGTTGTTACTACCATAAACTGAGCAGAACACAATGTTGTGGCAAAAATAAAACTTGCCATTAAAAATAGTTTTTTCATAATAATTGTTTTTGTTATAAGCCTGTTATTTCGCAAGATCCACCGGCACAGGCTAGTTCACCAGATAGATCTGTTTGATCAGTAGTTTCCACTATATTAGATAAGTTAATATAGTTTAAACTTTTAACTCTTTTATTAAACTCTTTTTCCGTTATATCTTCAAACGGCGCTTGAGTATAAGTACCACCATCGTAAGGTAATACAGACAAACCATTATAGCAGTCTCTATTTTCCCACATCCACTCACCAGCTTTATCCCATTCATCTGATTTTAAACTAACAGTTGCAGAAACGTTATGTGTATTACTACCTTTTCTATGGCCAGGTTTAACCCACTCTGTTGCAACTTTTTTAACTCTTTCTAATAAATCAAAAGCAGACTCAGTTCTTAATATAGAACCTTTTGGTGCTGACTGTGGTATTTCGATAACAGCAGTGTCGTGTGGTCTAAAATATTCGTCCTGTACTAAATCAGGATTGTGTATTTTTAAATAATTATATATAGCTTCATTTTTACCTACACGTAATCTACGAATATAATAATCATTATGCCAAGCGTGAATACCAGATGANGTNCCAAGCACAAGAGATGTTGTTCCTGCAGGTTTAACACATGTTGTTCTAGCTGCTTTGTTTATTCCTATTAACTTTGCTACTCTTGTGTTCTCTCTTTTTACGATACTTGCAGCTGCCTTCATATCCAGCTGGAGCACAGCGGCACTCCCTATTCCTGTCATTGACACACCTATAAGCGCGTCTTTCTCTGTTGTTTCTTGCCATATTTCTCTTAGATAGTGGAACTCCGTATAACCTGCTTGAAGCGTACCAATAAAGGCGGCTACTTTAACGCGGGCGTTAAGGTCTTCTTGGTTCGTGACGTCACTTACATTAACTTCACACAGATTACAGAACTGGTATGGCCGTAAAGCTATTTCACAACAAGGATTAGTACCCCAATCTTTGTCATGATTAAAGTATATGCCCGGTTCACCAGCCCCGGATAATTCAATACGTTTCCACAAATCTAAGAAAAATTCCTTTGTTATTTTATGTCTCATTAATACAGCAGAGTTATTAGCTCTACCTCTTTGTGGGTTTGTTTCCCACCAATTACCTGACTTACAAGCAATCATCTCTTCATCATAAGCTGAAAACAATGATATTAAGGCAGCACGACGTATACCTCCAGCCAAAACAGCGTCAGCAATATGGCACACAATGTCATGCACGTTAAGAGTAGTAAGCCTTTCTCCGTCTTCTTTTCCATCTAATATTCCTTTAATTTTTACTAAACATTCTTTTAATGGTTGAGGTCCTGGTGCTTTTCCACCAGAAGTTACAAGCCTTGCTCCTTTTGGTCTAATATCAGAGTAATCAAACTTGATTTTAGATGATCTTCTAGAGCCTAAGTAAGATTTAATTAAAACCTTTACAGCATCAGACCAACCCTCAATACTGTCACCAATAACAAATCTTCTTGTTCTACCTTTAAAAGGTTTTGTTATATATGGAAGAGACGAAATATGATGCTTTTGAACACTATAACCAACACCACAGCCAGATAACAAAAGGAACATACACTCACTAAAGCTATCAACNTGGTCGATAGGTAAGTAGCTACAGTTGTAAAGCCTGTTTGGACTAATTTCAATAGGCTTGCCACTAAATTGTAACGAGCGCATACTTGGTAAAACTTTTTTATCATAAACGTATTTATATGCTAGTTGTATTTGATCTGTTAATTCTGGGTATCTTTTTTGGTGCATCTCTTTGTTTCTTGTAACCAACTCCTCCCACGTTTCTCTTCTATTTAATTCTGGTATAAACTTAGCATATTTCATATGCACTGTTAAATCAGATAATATTTTTTTATTTAAATCTATACTCATTTATTTTCTTTTATTAATTCTATTACTTTATCACATTCTTTTTGATTCTGAGGTTTATATAAGGTTACATGTTTTAAGTTATCGTTTACATATTTTTTAAACATTTTCCAACGCATTGGAAAGCTCTCATTAGCTCTACCTTTACATTCAATTATAAATGAACTACTTACAAAGTCTGGTGTATATTTTATTGGTAATATTTTTTTACAACCTCTATTAATTAATTCACCTTTACCATTACTTTGACGTTCATAACTTTTGTTTTTAAACTCAAAACCTTCTTGAACAATATATGTTTTACCTTCATATTTAGCTTTTAT
>FUFK010050835.1_pt1 | contig 13527 bp, 5 predicted proteins | sample 1021851 | NCBI WGS metagenome assembly FUFK01 (sample SAMEA51879418, study PRJEB19060) | metagenome | reverse complement strand
AATCCATATGTGTCTCTATGATACGAAGTTGAGCTTGACCAACCTGGTGTACTTGAATTATAGGTTACACCTCTGTAAACATAACTTGTAATGTTACTGAAACTNCCGCCAATGGATCCACTGTAACCCCAACTGGCATTTACAATAGTTGGACGTTTATAGCCTGTCTTAGGATCAATTGGTTTGTTTTGATGCCAACCCTTGATTACATCAAAACAACTGCTTATGCTAATGCCTCCACTATCTCCACTACCTTCTAGTCCACCTACCTTGACACTATACACTCTGGCATTAGAAGCCCAGCCAAAATTTAATCCTGTTGCTGTTCCTCCACAGTGTGTTCCGTGTCCATCATAATCTCTATAGTGGTTTGAACTTTGTGAACCTGTTACACCAGAAGCCGCATACCAATCTATAAGTTGCATTCTTGTGTTTCCGTTTGCATCAAAAAATTCTGGATGATCTACTTGTAGGCCACTGTCTTGAATAACAACGTCAACTCCAGTACCGTCCATTGAATAAGGACGGCTAAAATCGCCTCCTAAAGATGTGCTTGTACCATACTTGTTTTCTTTGAAGCTATGTGTAATTTTACCCCAATCTCTGTAGTCTCCTGAGTCAGAAGATGATTTATTAAAATTTGCTGTTTGCACAGCATCATGTCCAATTTCTATATCATCTCTATCTTGAGGACGTAATTGTACATCTGTTACTCTATTATCATTTCTAAGAGATTCAGCTTCTGCTTCAGTAAGAGCATAGTGCGTATTACGTGTTGATAATTCTCTTTTGTCTGCTACGTCTACAGTTCTATTAGGTATGTCTCCTCCACCAGTTGAAGAAATCATTTCCTGATTGAATTGTGCATAGTCTACTCCTTTGTTAAGAGTTACAATGTATTCTTTTTCACTCATGACTACTCCTAGTGTAAGTCAACCCAAGAACCATTGGCATAGCCTTGGAACTTGTTAGTTGTTGTATTGTAAATCATATCGCCATTCGCTGACGTTAACGCATCTCTTTGAGTTGATGTAAAGCTAGCCAATCTAAGTGGACTACTGGTAATCTTTACTTGGTCTTGAGCTATAAGTTCAATAGAACTTGCACTATCAATTTGAGGTGTTCCAACACCTGAACTTTCAAAACTATCTGCTGTAAACTTTGCGGCATTGATGTTGCCATCAACAGTTAAATCGCTTCTCATTCTACATGGCGGTTCTATCTCAACAGTTGAACTATCATCAGTATCGATTACGCTGTTACTAAACGTAAAGTTTCCAATACTATCTCCGCCTGTACCATTAATCCATATACCATTACTTGAATCATATTTTAATACTTCATTATTTGCAGGAGTTGTAATTACGACATCTAAAAGGTTTGTAAGATTTTCGTTAGTTATGCCTGTGATAAAACCTGCGCCATTTGTAAGTTCATTTGTGTTTGTAGGTATTGTTGGTTTGTTTGTAATTACGCTTCCGTTATAATCTATTGATACTCCGCTTATACCTGAGAAAGGTATGTTAGTTAAGTTGCTACCATCACCGTAATAATTATCTGCATAAACGTTTAGCCACTTTATAGTATTTGTACCTAGACTGTATGTGCTACCAGCCGCAGGTGCAACATTACCTAGTGTTATACTATTTGTAGTTTCACTACCTGCTGTCGTGACTTGATCTAATGTTATGTTTGTTAAATTTGAACCACTACCATAAAAAGATAAAGCGTTTACACTTCCACCTACATCTAGTGTGTATGCTGGCGAAGTCTTAAATATTCCTATTCTGCTTGTGCCAGTGTCAATTTTTAAAGCAGTTGTCGTTCCTGCTACAGGTTTGACTTTGATTTCGAAATCTTGTTCTGTCTGTAAATTTTCTAAAATAGTATTACCGGATACATGTAATTTAATTCTTGGGGTACTGTTACCTCCAATGGTAAGTCCTGTATCATCATTTAAAGTAAGGTGCCCGTTTTGTGTGTAACTTTGATTTACACTAATTGCATCTGTTATTCCGTATCCAGCAAGTGTATTAGGCGTACCTGTTAACGAAGCAAATTGACCATCAAACATTGTAGGTCTATTAGTTAAGTTATTGTAATTTAAAAAGTAAGCACTGTCAAAGCCATCTAACGTGTCTGCGTTTAATCCTGCACCACCAGTTGTAATATCATCTGCAGGTGCCCATTTTGTACCATCCCATTTTAATACTTGTCCAGTACTTGGTGGATTAGTAATAGTGTCTACATCTAGTAAATCACTTATATCATCTACTAAATTAGGTTTATTACTTAAATCATTGTAGCTTCCACTTGTGGCTACAGTAGCCAATGCAGGTACACCAATTATTTCGCTGTATGCAACGTATCCGTTTACCCAAGCCGCTCCTCCACTCACTCCGCCTGTAGTGCTGTATTTTATAGTTTGATTATTTGCAAGTCCGTCAAAGTTTGTGTCAGGTGCTAAACCTCCACCTCCACCTCCACTACTTTGTCCTGTATTTGTAATAGTAATGGTGCCATTGAGATCGTCATAAACTATATCAATTCCTGTTCCTTCTCTAAGAATTGCGTTGACTCTATCATCAACTCTTTCATTTGTAAAGTATAATTTTGCTGTACCTTCTGGAAGTTCATCTGTACTCGCCGCTACACTTGGCTTATCTGTTAAATCATTATAACTACCACTAAATGGGTTGTAACTAACTCCGCCAATAGTTAATCCTGTTGCCGCTATGTTACCTGCACCAACAATTCCTGATCCTGTAAGGTCTAAGTTATCACCTGCTGGTAATTCTTTTAGTTTATTTTGATCGTCTCTATCAACTATAATTGGAAATCTATTTGCCATATCCTTTTCCTATTTGTAATATTTATCCTATGGTGCTACACTCTTATATGGGTGGCTGACAGGTAAATTAGCAGTCAAGCCCCATTTATGAGCAAGATAACCTTCTGCTTGTTCTATGTAAGTTTTGTCACCTCCGCCCGTGCCAGGTTGTCCTTGTGACACCATAAATTCAAACAGTTTACCACCAAAGGATTGACTGCCTCTGTTTCTGAATATGTTCATTCCTGCTGTGGTTCTCAAACTGTTGTCGTAATCTGTTTCAGGTGTGAATACGTTGCTACCGTTTTTCCTTACACCAATTTCACTGCCCGATTTGTCAAAGTAACACAATAAAATAAATGCAGTATTTGCCGCGATAGGAGTGCCACTTGTGAAATTGATCAAGTTACCTGCNNTACTGCTGATCCTGTTGGTACTCAAACCGTCAAGATCCAACTCTCCATCGAAAGTACTTGCGTTACCTGAACTGATGGCATAGTCTCTTGCTGGTGATTGTGTGGTATCAAAACTCCATATTGAATCCTTGCTGTTGTCCGGCGTTGCAATCTCGCCTACGAATGCGGCCCAATGGTTACCATTCGCGGCAATGCCAATAGAACCTGTGGCNAGATATTCATTTGCATTGTGATCAAACACAACAATTACTTTGTTGTCCTCTGTGCCCTGTTGTGGAGTGTTGTTTATGGTAATGGTTGCTCCTGAATTTCCAGAAGCGTCAGAGATACTTGTTAATACGTTACTGCCAGACTGAAAAGTGCGTGTTGAGGAATCGCTCGGATTGAGCCACATTCTTAAATCGTTGCCTAANTCTGTAGGTGCCCAAGGAGTGCTACCAAAAGNACTTGCTCTGCGTCCTGCGAAAAAACTACCTGTTGCTGTTGATAATAAAGGCATTATGTGAAGTCNACCATCTGTCCAAGCACAACGTAAGAGCCACCATCATTTAATATCGTAAATGAGAATGNNTCAATTCCGTTTGCGTTTCCTGTAGGNNNCGAGCCACCTTGCCANTTAATGGTCTGTGCCGCTCCTCCTATCTGGACAGCGGTAACTTCATAAGGTGTAGCACCTTGGTTAATAATTACTGTTAAATTAGTTGCGTATTCGGCCGTTAAGCCTANGTTCGTAAAGTTTGCTGTGATATCGCCTGCGGCACCTGTGTGATAAAATACGTGTCCATTATCACAATCGTGTGCTACAACTCCTGTTGAACCTGTTAGTGTAGCAAACTTTTCTTCAACACCTGTGTCAAATTTTACGTCTGCTGTGAATGTTGTTTCTGCTGAAGTGTTTGCCGCATCTGTGATTCCATAACCAGCAAGTGTGGTTGGCTTTCCTGACAATGAACCAAATGCTCCATCAAATGTGCTGTAATCTGTACCTGCCACTGCCGCTGAAATGTTTCCTGAACCGTCTGCTTTTACTATTCCTGTAATTGCACCTACTACCGGATCTGTTTCTGTGTAACTTGTTAAGAAACTTGTTCCTGTAATAGTAGCACCTGTAAAGTCAACACTTGTCGCACCTGTAAAGTCCACTGCTCCTGTGAATGCCGGAGCGGCTAATGATGCCGCATCTGTTATTCCATATCCAGCAAGTGTTGTTGGTGTACTTGTAATGTTGGAAAATGCTGTTGTCACACCTGTCAACGCACTACCATCTATTGCCGGTAGAGCACCTGTAAGTGTTGTGGCGTTTAGAGTGCCGTTTACACTATCAACCAATACAGTTGAGTCTTGTGCTACAACGTCTATTGACTGAGCAGAACCACTTGGTAGTACTGAACTTGTAATAGCATTATCTACTTCTGTTTTTGTGTAAGCATCTGTTATACCATAACCTGAAATGGTAGTTGGTGTTCCTGTTAATGCACTGTAGGCTAATGTGGATACGGTTAAGCCAGTTAAGGCACTTCCGTCTATCGCTGGTAATGATCCTGATAAAGCTGATGCGTTTAATGTTCCGTTTACGCTGTCAACCAAAACAGTTGAATCATCAGCAAAAACTGAACCTTTAATATCTTTGACTGTATTAGTAACGTCAAGTTCAGCAAAGTTCTTGTTGATCTTATCAAAGGCAACTCTCAATGGATCTCCGTCACCCTTATTAGCACTTGTTCCAATGTTTATAGTTAGGATAGCCATTACACTCTCCCTACCACAACTTCAACAATGCCGTGTCCGTCACCGTCCTTTGTGCCTACTGCCTTACCAATCACGGTTCCTATNACTGGATTATTATCAACCATTCCGTAACCTGCTTCGGCACTTGTAACAATTATATCACCTTTCTCAACCGGGCCTATCACCTTACAAGGAGTTCTTCCTTGTAGTGCTAGAGCTGTAACATGATCACCTTCCAACCCACTGTTCATTAAGTGTGCTGGATTTTCTGAAACAACACCTGCTACTTTTCTGTCGCCTTTATATTTGGTTGTTGTAAGTTCTTGTTCGCCACCGAACACCAAAACTGTTCCTACTTCATATTCTGCATCTGCGAGATAGTTCTCAGCCAAGTCAGCATATTTGGCACTTGTTGCCAATCCATCTAATGATGTTGCAAACACTGTACCAAATCTTAAAGTAGATGTCCCTAGTGCATAACCATTATTGGAAGAAGGATTCATTGAAGTTTGTGTAAACACTGTAGCCGCCACGTTATTGTTGGCTATAATGGCAACTTCACCTGATGACGTAAATCCTGTACCTGCTCCTATGGCAATACCTGTAGAAGTTGCAAGTTTCTCACCTGGTGCTTCAATAAATGAACTGTAAATCCAATCGGTAGCAATTCTTGGTTCATTAAGAGTTGCATCAGTTGTGCTTCCAAATGTACTGTTCTTTTGGAAGAAAGAAGGAGTAACATCTGTATCTCCTATCTGTATTGACCCTGGGAACGTTGTTGTAGTATTACTAGGAATTGATCCAACTGTATTGAATACTGTAGCACCGCCAGGGGTCTTCATAGTCATTGTAAGGTTAGTCTGATCTAAAATTTCATAGTTATCTAGTTTTAATTTTTGTGTATCAATACTACCATCTGCACCTGTTTGTACAATTCTACTTGCAACACCAGTTGTTGTAAATTTACTGTAGTTGTCAATTAAATCATCAATTGTTACTGCTGTTACGCTTCCTGTACCTGCAACAATTCTTGCTAATACAGTTTTGGTAGCTACATCTGGTAGATCTCCGTAGTCAACAGCACCTGCTGATAATGTTACCCAACCGTCTGTAACCGTAAAGTCATCTGAATCAAATGCTACAAGTCCTAAATCTGCTTGTGTTATACCTGTTGCGTTTGCTCGTGTAGTTGCGGCATTCATTGCCAATTTGCTTTGAGCTATTGCGGCATTTGTGTTTACGTCTGCGTTAACTATTGCTCCTGGAGTAATTGCAAAGGTTACTACATTACTTGCATATGAAAGCTGTATGTCTCCAGCCGGTGTTGCATTATCATATTCACCTGCTGTTGCATCGTATACAATAAGATCGTTTGTAGTTCTTGGACCGCCAGTTATGCCTCGTAATTCGTCACCGAATGGTGTACGTGCATCAACATAAGATTTGTTTGCAACGTCTTGTGGATTTGTTGGATCAGCATGATTGAAAATCTTATTGCTTCCTGCACTCAAGTCACCAGTAAGTGGAGTTGTACCATCTCTTGCAACTGCACCTGGACCAATCGTGCCAACTGTTTGTAACACACCAGTTCTATCAAAATGTAATCTTCTTGTAACAAAACTTTCAGCGGCAAATTCGGTAGGTACAGCGGCCGGATCAGCATCTGACATTGTATCATCGTTACTGAATTCTGTAATTCTAACACCTTGTTTGAATCCAAGTCCGTCTAAGTTACTGATTGCAATCGAAGCCGCAAATGTAACTGTACCTGTACCTTGGTCAACGCTAAAAAATTTACCAATTCTAAAAAATCCATCTTGGTCAGTTGATGCAAAGAATACTCTACCTTTACCACGTTCGTCAACTTCGTTATCCTGTGTTGCAGGATTAACCGGATCACCGTAAATGATACTTGGATAGTTTGTGCTGTTAAATCCTCCAGTACCAATCTTATCAAAATCATGTCCGTTTGCTCTTAGTGTAGAAATACCAACTGTAATGTTTGCAGATTCGTTTGCCTGTAATGAACATGGAATAGTGATTGCAACTGTAGTACCACCTGGACTGTAAATAGGATATGCTAAACCTGTTTGTGCATATTTAGAAGCATCACTGTTAATGTTACTTCCTGTAACCTCGTTTAGGTCTACTGTTGCATAAGTTCCTTGATCCGTATAGTTTGCAACTCTGTGGAGTTTACCACCCCATCCAAAAATCATATCATTGTTATTGATCCTTGCTATACCTACGTCTGTCAATTTTTCAATAGCAAGTACAACGTCACCAACTGTTGCACCTTTTGTTGTTCCTGATCCTGAATTAGCAGTATCGTTCGCCTGCGTTTGATTTACTGTTAAGTTAAGGCTTTTGAATCCTGCATCAAATACAACTTGGAATCTATCTGCTGGTAATGCCGAATTATCTGCATCTTGGTTGTTAAAACTAATTGTTCTGTAAACTTGGTTTAAGTTTTCATCAAATATCAAAGCAGTAGAAGGTCTAATACTTGTAACACCAGCTACATCATCAAATAGATGATTTTTATTCATTCTCAATACACAGATCGGAGATGCATCACTTGCCAAGTTAGGATTATGATTACCTGTGATCGCTGTCTCTAAACCTGTACTTCCTGCAATTGATAATCTGTAAATCTTTTGATTAGCACCTTTTCGTCCTGTAGGACCTGTTGCACCTGAATAACCACCTGAGTTAGATGTTGGTACATTTACTTCACTTGTTGCTGTAACTTCATAAGTTGTCAATCCTGTAATTAATCCTGAACCATCTCGCGTATAAACATCTAATAAACTGTTTGCATAAGGATGATAATCACAATCATAAAGATGAACACTGAAAGCGCCAGCCGGGTGTGTAAATGTTCCAAATCCGTATGCATTGGTCGGATCGTTGAAAACCTTTGCTGGCATCTGCATTGTTCTAAGAGAAGTAACTTGGTCAACCGTTTCGTTAGGATCGGATCCTGCCGCAACCAAACCAAAGTTACCATTTGCGTTTGAACAGTTTAGAGCTCTAATCTCAGAACCATTGTTACTAAAGAAGGCTGTATGGTTGTAATATGTAAATGTTGATACTTGCTCCGACAATGCCGCGTTGTTACAGAATAGTCCATAACCTAAATCGTTAACCTGCGTATAGTCGTTTGCCAACATACTTCTGTTACCAGCAGTTTGAACAAATATGTCTGTTCCGCCTCCTGGAATAGCATCTGTGTATCCATTACCACTGTTTGAAAGTTTATTGATTAAAAGTTTTGCTGTACCAGTTCCACCATCATATTCGGAGATTGCATCTACTTGATAACGTACACCATTTATAAAAAACGGAGCAGGTGTTTGTGGTTTTCTAACTCTTAGTCCTTTGCCTGCCGGTGACTGAACATTAAGTGTATAGTTGTCGTCTTTACTTGTAATAGTAGTTTCAAGGTTTCCTGCAAAACCGTCAATAAACATACCACCTCTAAATGACTGTTTGTTGACACTTCCGGAGAAAGATCCACAAACCTGTGTGTAAGGTGATTTGATTAAGATTTGACCTGCTGGGTCAAGCACCTGTGCAAAGCCTCCATGTCCTTGGAATGTCATGTTTGCTAATCTAGTAGCATCATTCATTAAGAACACATCCATTTCATCATTGCGTTTCGGAGTACTTGTTGAATCTGCAGGGTCTGTTAGGTAGTGATATCCATAATTAACAGTTTGTTTAATATGCCATTCACCTCCGGCAATGCTGTTAAGATTAGGCAGTTTATTAACAGTCAATGTGACTGTAAAATTACTGCCGCCATCTGCGTTTGAAATAAGTCCAACTGCACCACTGTCTGTATAGAACCAAGCACCATCCCAGGCAATCGGAGCAATGTTATCTGCAGGAGTAACTGTAATGACACCACCTGCTTCGTTGACTCCTGTCATCGTAATTGTTTGATTGGTTGCTAAATCAGATCCTGTAAAGTCTGTAATTTGTAAATTATCTAATAACTTGTCTCTGTAGAAATAAGTTCTTGCCCATGGAGATTGAGAAATTCTTGGAGCAGGTCTAATTTGACAACGTCTAAAATCTGTACCTTTGATAGAAACGTTTGCAGGAACTTTGATAGGATAATCTTCGAAATACACACCTGATTCAACATGAATACAAATTTGTTTCTCATTTGTTGGATTTCCGTATTCTAGTTCTTCACCAATCCTAAACGGTCTTGGTTCGACCAATACAACTTCTACTTCGTCATATGCAACGTTACCTAAGTCTACACCACTTGTATATTTTACAATACGTCCTCTTGCACCAGTAGTTTTACCTTGAATGATTTTACCTGGAAGGATATCTACGTTTGTGTTTACACCTTGATCTGTGTAATAGTTTGTACCACCGTTACTAAATTGTATTTTATATGTGCTACCTTCAACTACTGTGTATGTATCAACTGCTGTAAATCCATTTGTTATAATATCAATAATAATGTCGAACTGATTATTTAAAGCGTTTTTAATAGTTGTCGATACATTATTAATATTTGTGTTAAGGTACTGTGGAATCTTAACATCATAATCTGACGGATAAAGTTTTTGTCCATATTGGCATGATACTAAGATATCTTTCAAGTAAACAACATCACCTGGAGATCTTCCATGGTCTGTTGTNGTAGTAATAATTGCAAGTCCTGTGAGATAGTTGTAATTAAAATTGCTAATTGCATATTCATTTTGTCCTATCTGTACAACTCCACCACTTACGTAAGTATGGGCAAGTGTTGTTGCTCCTATGTTCACTTCAAACGTTCTAGCAGTCAAATTATCTGATGTGATTGAAAATTGTTGTGATTGTCTATATAAGTCTACATTTGAAACAACACTATTGACAATACTTTTTGCTTTTGATAAAGCCGCAATAGTTTGAGTTGATTGTGAAATTCTTGCTTTAGCGCCACTTGGTGTACTGAAGTATCTTTTTGCGGCCTGTAATGCATTGAAGTTTGCATTAGTTCCGTTACCAATGTCAATTATCATTCCATCAATGATTAATCCTAAATCTCTTTCACAAGTATTATCAGCTACCGGTGGTTGTTCAGGCCCAGGTAAGTTGTTTAAACCATTTGCAATTACATCAACAATAAGTTCTGTAAGTATTGTTGCTCTTCCGGCAACGTCGTTAACTCCTGTACCTTGTTCTGCAACATAAGGTGAAGGATATTCTTTCATGCCTGCCGATGGAGCAGGACAATATAGTTTTACTCCAGCAAGTTTTATTTCATCACTTGCTGATCTACCATGTGCGGCAGAAGTTGTTACTGTTGCAAATCCTGTGTTTTGATTATAAACAAAGTTGCTGACAGTGTATTCGTTCGTATACCAACTAACAGCTTGATTACTTGCAGATACAAATGTATGAGCAGAAGTGTTAGAACTTACTCCTACGTTCATTGTTATGGTAGTTGCACCAACAGCCGTTACTGTAAATGGTTTTCCGTAATTAGGATCTTTAGGTCGAGGATAAGGATGATTGGTTGCATTGTTATCAAGACCGCATGTAAAAGTTACACCATAAGGTTTTAAATAAATNAAAGTCCCCTGTGTAATACTGTGACTTCCAATGGTTAATGTCATTAATCCGCTTATTGGATCATAAGTTGCATCAGTTGGAGTAGCATAATTTATTCCATGATAAACTTTACCGCCACTAACATAAGAGTGAGCATATTTTGATGGGCCTACATAGATGTCAAATGCTGTTGAGCTAGGAGCAGTCTGTCCGTAGCTTCCAGCTTGGACAATATATTTGTCTGCATTTGCTTGTGAAACAAATTCTGGATAAACTTTTTCTGTAACAGAACCATTGTAAGTACAACTTACGTTAACATCTTTCAAAAGAAATGTGTCACCTGCAACAAGTCCATGATTGGTTGTGGTTACTAGTTGAGCAAATCCGTTTGTGTAGTCGTAAGTAAATGTGCTGACATTTAATATTGTTCCATCAGCTTTAGTAAGTGTTCCTCCATTTACATAGGTATTAGCAAATGAAGAAGTACCAATGTAAAATTGTAAACCTGTTGCTGTTAGTTGATCGTTGTCAACTTGGAATCTTCCTTGTTTTGTAGGATAAGTTTTATTTTCTAAGATATAATCTTTTACAAGATCTCTTGCAAATTCTAGTGCGGCATTAGTTTGTGCAATTTGATTTACAGTATTGTTACTATTGTTTGTTTTGTTTACAGCATTTACGGCACCTGCTAGATAACTAGAAGCCATGCGTCTTGTTTCAATGTTTCCGCCTTTTGATAAATCATTTATCCAAGCATCTACAATATATCCTACGTCTCTCTTACATTTTGCACTGTTGTATCTAAAGTCTGTGTAATCTGCTGTGCCATCGCTGTAAGTAACTGATGCGTTGGTATTAATTTTATGGTTAATCCATGCTGTGACTTCTTCTTGGATAAACTTTTTATTCTTTACAAGTAATGCTTCAGCGTTAGGATTTTGTACGCTTGTTGCCGCATAATCATGTGTTGGAAATTTATCGTTTACATAATCAACAACAGACTTCTGAATAAATCTTTTGTTTTCTGTAAGATATGTAATTGCGTTTCTGGCGGCAGTATTAAAGGTTGTTGTGTCAGCACTGGTAACAAGTGAAATACCCCTGCCTTCATCATATGTAATAGTCTGTTTATATGCACCAGGCTCAATAGGTGCTGAGTCCATTATTTCTTGTGCTTTTAAACAGGCCGCTTTCAAACTGCCAAAAGCATAACTTAAACCTCTACCTTCAAAGCCGACTGGTGAATTTTTCTGAGAATCGTCACCTTGTTTAGTTACGTAAAGATCTTCTGTACTTGTGTAAGCTGAATTATCTACGTAAAGTTTTGTAGCCGCTTGTCTATCCTCAATTGGTCCTGTAGTGCCCTGTAAGTATCCTGGATGATCATGAAGATATAAAGCACCTTCCATGTCGTCGCCCTGTCTTCTTACAGTGGCTTTACGTGGTAATGCCTCGTTATCTCTATAAAAACCGTAAAGTGAATCGACATAACTTTGATCTCTAATTTGATCTATACCTGTTGCAGTTACAGTAGTGCCTAAACCTATGTTTATTTTTTGACGTGTAACATCATTGTTATTTTGTGCTTCTGTTTTTGAAGCATGTAAACTCAATTGACTNTCNTTAACAAATCGAACAAAGTAGTCTGTATTATTTGTAAGACCGCTTGGTGGTGTATCAGTTGTTGAATATCTCCACTTGGTTCCGTTAAAGCTAGTATCTAAACCGTGACCACTAATTACAAGATTACCACTTCTGTATTCTGTAATCGTTACTGTATACTCATCACTATTTGCTGGTTCGTTCCTTGCTAATACAGATTTTGTTTCTTGAAAATTTATATGAGGAGCATAAGTTTGATCGCTTGTTTTTTTATCAATGACGATATCGTCAAGTGTAATTGTGGTACCATGTGTTTGGTTGAATTCTTGAATCGCGGCTGGTGATGTTCCAATGTTTCCGATGGCATATACAGCATTACCATTTAATGGTCCACCTAGTATAGGTGAAGTATCTGCGTTAATGTTAGCACCAGTATTTGTAATTGTTATATTGGTTGCACTTGTGTTATCAATATTGATACCAGTTCCACCAGTAAGTGTTTTCTGGATCATTTCAGTACCAGTAGTATTACCTATTAGTACACCGTTTGGTGTTATCGCTGAAGGTGTATCATTAAGTGCTGTGAAGCTGATAGTTCCTCCTTGACCGAACACCGCATATAGTTCTGTAAAGTTTTCATTTGCTTTACGAAACGCTTCGCGAATACTATCACCGGTACCGTCGTTACCTTCAACTCCTAAATAAATATCTTGTTTTGCCATATTTTAAAATCCTACGCTTTCACCACAACCGCAACTGCTTGTAGATGCAGGGTTTCTTACATCAAAGTAAGAACCAAAAACTTCTTTTTTATAATCAACTGTTGAACCTATCAAATACATTACACTTGCTGGATCTATTAAAAATTTTCCCTTTGGAAGATCAATGACTTCGTCATCGTTTTTAGCATCATCTTCAAGAGACCAATCATACTTAAATCCTGCACAACCACCGCCTTTTAGTGCTAATCTTACTGCACCTTTGTTGTGTTCATCTAGCATGTTAACCATTTGTTCCTTTGCTGAATCTGTTAAAAAGACTATGTTACCCATTCTCTGCTCCTATGTATTTATATAATATTTTACAATCCGAACGTAAATAAATACGATTATGTTTAAAAGAATTGAAAAAGAAGTGCGTTACTATTTACGCAAGAGCAAGAATGGTAAAAACCATCCATATAAAAGACTGCGGTCGTATGCTGTCTTTGAATGTGATGAATGTCATACACAGTTTAAAAGGGAAAAGGGTAAAGTGGACCCAAAAAGACTAGATGATTACTATGTTCATGTCTGTCCTGAGTGTGATCCTAAAAGGTTTGCCCAAAAGAAAGGCGTCGAGCAAAGAAGAAAACTTAATATCCCTGTCGACGCCGATATTACTATAGAT
>FUFK010044443.1_pt1 | contig 13527 bp, 7 predicted proteins | sample 1021851 | NCBI WGS metagenome assembly FUFK01 (sample SAMEA51879418, study PRJEB19060) | metagenome | reverse complement strand
CACAAAGCGATATAGATGTTATTAAAGAATATTTCCCAAGTGTATATCAAGAAAATTTAAAAATAAAAGAAGATGGAATTAAAAGAAATCTTACACTTAATGAAAAACTTGATGTATATTTTGAAACATACAATCAACTTGTAGGTAATGCTAATAAACAAGGTATAGAGCAATTTTTTGGTACTAATGAATATTTTGTACAAGCACAAAGAAGTAGAGAAGGTTTTAAAAAATATTCTATTCCTGCAACTCCTGGAGACCAAATTAGATATACACTTACAGGAACATTAGGAGGAGAGTATTCACCTCTCAACAATGTAATTTTTGATATTAAACAAAAAACAGAAGGTGAGATAGCTAAGCTTGTACAAACTTATCAATCTACATCTATGACAGATGATGAGTTTGAAACAAAATTTACTGCGTTGTTATCTGCTGAAACAGAAGAAATCGCAGATTTAAANTTTGACCCAAAACATGGATGGTTTTCTTGGATTGGTTTTATGTCAAACCTAGGACTGATGGTTGTTACAGACCCAACAATGGTTTTGCCTGGTGTCGGTATAGGTGGTAGGTCTGCACANACAAGTAAAACTTTAGCTGCTGTTGGTAGAGATTTAGATGATTACATAAAAGCAGGTGGAAGAGCAGTAGATTTCTGGGCAGATAAAGATGAAACTATTTCTCTTATGGCAAACGAAATACAACAAGCAGTAGCTAAAGATGCTCCTGTTTTTACATATTTAGCTAGAAATGGATTTAGTCCTTCTATGGCAAAAGAAGTTGTAGATAATCCTGAAAAAACTTTTGATATTATAAAAGATAGTTTGACTGGTGGACTTATTTCAGATGTAAGATTTAAAGGTAATAACCTTACACAAGCTAATGACTTTCACATACAAGCAAAAGTATTGAACGATAACTTTTTAGATAACCTTTACGCTGCAATGACAGATGGTAACTACACAGCAACTTACATGAGAGGTGGAGGTAGAAAATCAAAAAATCCAGTAAGAACTTTACAGTCAAGTATGAAAGATATTTTTGGTGGTACAGATGTTAGATTACCTTCAAGACCATGGGCATATCTTGGTGAAACAGATAGAGCAGTAGATACATTTATTAAAACAGGTTACATGATGTCAATACCTGAAAATAAAATAGATGAATTAGTAAGAGAGTTTTATGATGCTATTTATAGAAAAGATTATAGAGGCGCACAAAATATTTTTTATGACAGGTTAGTAAAAGGTGAAGGTGCTTTACAACTTAGATATACTTTTGGTTTGTCAGACAATGAAATTAAAGAACTTATGGAGTCTTCATTAGATGATGTTCGTGGTTTCAGTGAAAAAGGAAGAGCATACAGACCATCACAATCACCACAATTTTATGACAGAACTTTACTACAAGAAGGTTTAGACCCTATTGCTAGAGCGCAATATCATAATACACTTTTGTCAGAAACTGATAAAGCGTATGCTAGTGAACACGCATTAGCAATGGCAGGTCAGGCAATGGATTTGACAATCAACATACCTGATATGAAAGCAATTTTAAGATACACAGGTTTACGAAGAAGATTAAGAAACAAAGTATTTGGAACAAAAAACTTTGAAACCAGTATGGATGCTGTTAGAAAACAATTTGATGAAGGATTACCAGGTACATTTTATGATAAATCAACTCCTATTGGAAGAGAATTGCAAGGAGTTATTAAAGATGGATTAGAAGACCCATCTCAGTTATTTAAGTATGGTGCAGAAAAAATACCTTTCAAAGCTACAGATTTTGCTTTTACTTTTATTAGTAGAGCATGGATGCCTTTACAACTTATTACCAGGGTTGCTTTTCCATTGAAGATTACTACAGATGGAGCTTTGCGTATGTCTGCAAGAGGTCTTGCATCCATATTTAGAAGTCCTTGGGAATATTTAAAACTTATTTGGAATGACCCAAATGCTGCAATGGTTAAATTAATTCAATCACANAATCCTGATTTTAAACCTTACACTGCTTTGACTGGACCATTTAGAACTTCAGGAAAAGTTCTAAGTGAAAAATATCCTGATTTTATTAGAAAGGGATTAGGAGCATTAAAAGAAAATAATTCTAAGTTTGGTTTACCTGAAGTACAAGACTTATATGCAAGAGACCCAAGGTTTACATCTGTATTTAGAAAAACCAAAGGTGAGTATGAAGATGTATTTAAATATGCAACTGAAGAAGAGGTAGTTCCAGGAGCTACAAGATTAGATGTTCAAGATGATTATGTAGAATCTTACATAGATTTTTTGGTAACACAATTTGCACATGACCCATTTATGCCTGTTATTGCACAGGCAATGAAAAAGAATCTACCTGATGAAGAGATTGTAGATTTAATTCAAAGAACTCCTTATCTTATGGATGAGATTACTGAATTGAATAGAAAGATTTTATCTGTTAGAAGTGTAGACAAAGGTTCAGAAGTTATACCAGTATTGAAAACAGACCAAGATTATATTGATTTTGTAAGACATCATAAAATGACAATATCTAATTTTACTGCAAATCAACCTGATTTGATTGACATGATTGCACAAGGNCAAGTAGGAAGAGTAAATATAAGAAGTCTTGATGTAGCAAAACAAATTAACAAAGAAAGTCTTAAAAAAACTATTAGACCAATCATGTTAGAAGTATTAGAAGATTTACCTGCTACAGTACCAGGTCTTAAAAAAGTATCAGGTAGAAGTTGGAGAGATGGATATGCTAATTTTATAGATGCTTTGTTTTTTGCAGTTGGACAGTCTGAGGCAACTCTTAACAGAATACCAACATTTAAACAGGCTTACTATCACTTTTTAGAAAGCAATGCAAGATTTGGTACAAGAAAAGCATTGCAAGATATACTTGATGCACATTATGACCCTGATAATGTAATTAACCTTCCACAAAATTTAATTTCTACTGTTAAAAGAAATTTAAATGATGCTGATATACCTTTTGAAGATATCGAAAAAGTTATGAAGAAAGTTGTCAAACAAAGACTACAAGTAACTGATGATGCGGTAACTTTTGTGGCATACAACGCTGATAACAAATACGCACCAAGGGTATTACAAGCAACAAGTAAACAACAACTTGAATTAGATTTAAATTTAGCAAACGCAGAAAGTAAAGCATATTCTATTGAAACAGCAGGTGGTATTAGATTAGGTGATGAAAATACTAAGATTGGAACTTATCACTCTACTTTACCTCGAAGAAATGTTTTAGTTGATGGTGTGCTTGATTCTTCACAAGATAGACAGTTTGTGAAAGTTTTAAAAGAATTTCATGCAGGAACAGATAAAAATACTTTTGATATTACAACTAATTTTAAGGCTCTTATCAAAGAAAATCCTACACCAACAATNAAAGAATTAAGAAAAGTATTACAGATGGGTAATACNAAGTATGATGATGTNGCNGAGTTTATGCAAAGAANTGGACTTCTTGCAATGGTNGATTCTAAATCAGGTAAATTAGTNTTAAACAATCCAAAGAAATCAGGTATTGTTTCTGAATTTACAGAGATAGATTATCACACAATGTTAGACCTAGATGGTATAAGACAAACAACCACAAGAAATATGACATTTAATGATTTAAATAAAACTGCATCTGCATACGCTTTTGAACTTCATAATCGTTTGTTATATAACTTATTAGAAAGAGGTTATGTAGCAGAGGCTTATAAAGTTGGATTACCTTTCTTTGAGGCATATAGAGAAGTTCTTGGTAGATGGACACAGTTGTCTGTAGCTAATCCTAGAGCGGTTGCTCAAGTTGGTTTTGCATATAGAAAAGGTGTTGAGAATAATTATATTTATACAGACAAGTTCGGAGAAAAATATTTAATACTTCCTGTTGGAGGTACTGCGTTAGAAGATTATGTTAAATCTGAAGGTAGAGGTACTTGGACAGATGATGTAAGTATTGAAGAAAGCAATATAATTATCAAAAGAAGTTTTCCAATATCTGCACTAGGAGTTGCAGGTGGTGGCTTGTTCCCACCATTAGGTCCAGTTGTTGCTATACCTACAGGTTTTGCAACAAGAGATAATCCAAAGACAAGAAGATTATTAGAAAGAACAATATTTCAATTTGGATTACCTTTTGAATCTATGGGTAATGGAGACTTGAAAGGTATCATAGGAGAAATTCTTACAGAAGAAATATTACCTGCTACAGCAAAAAATGCTTTTAACGCTATAGCAAGTAAATTAGATTTACAAGGACTTGATGAAGATTTATACCTTAGTGCAACAACACAATCTGTACAGATAGCAGCAATACTACATCCTGATAGAGCAGATGACCCTGAGTTTTTGTTTGACACTGCTGCAACAATTAGAGATAACATTTATTGGTTGAAAGCATGGGATAGAAACATAAACCCATTAGTTCCAAGAGTAAATGTTTTATATCGTATTGATGCAGAAAACAGTACATTTAATGAGTGGTATGGAACACAAGAAGAAACTTCAGGTGTAGCTTGGAATAGTTTTGTAGAACTATCTATTCTACATGGTTTCTATCAAGATTTGAGAGACCACTATGCACTTACTATGGGTCAGAAACAAGCTGACTATGAGGCAACATTAGAGGTTGTAAGATTATTAGGTCTTGATATATACGATATAGATTCTGCTTTTACATCTGCTCAATTACAACTGAAAGGTAAGAGCATATCTGAATCAGGACCTATGGCAAGAACAAAACCTGAATATGATTTCTTAATGAACAATGAAGAATTATATGGAGATTATGGCGGAAGTATAATTTATTTCTTTGGTGGTCTTGGAAGTGGTGATGTTGATTATACATCTTATGGAATACAAAAAGGACTTGGAAACATTACACCACTAAATAAAGAAGAGTTTTACTGGAGGTCAGCTACCTATGCAGCATCAATAGTCGAAAGAGCAATGAAAGAAAGATACAGAGCTAAATGGGATACACAACAATATACAGCATCGGAACAGAAAAAAGAGATGGCACAATTAGAACTTACACTAAAACAAATGTTTCCTCTTGCTTATGAAATAAATCCTGCTGAAGTAGCAACAAAACTTCCAGGAAAAGAGATACCAAGAACATTTGATTGGGATTTAGTTATACCAATATTGGAACAAGCTGTTGAAGACCCAAGAGCTGCAAACTTAGATTTATATAAAGAGATGAAAGATTATCTTGATTTTAGGAATCAAGTAATTATTGGTGTACAAAAAGGCAAAAACTTTGCTATAAAAGAAGATGCTGTTAACTGGATAAGAACAACAAATACAGAGGAGGCACAACAAGTTCGTGATTTGCTGTATAAAAAAGGTTCTTTGCTTTCACAAGAAACTCCTGAGTTTCTTCCAGTCTTCCAAGATGTGTTTTATAATGAAGTTACCAAGTATGGAATAGGAGATTTATCAGATGAGTAATGGAGAGATAGAAGGCTATACAATACCTAGAGGTGATGGAGATAAACAAGATGTTATTGACATTGACCCTAATGTATCAGATGTAGTACAAAATGATGATGCTACACAGTTTGTTTTAGATGTACTAGGAGGTTTAGACCCATCAGGAAAACCATTAGGTGATGGATTTCAAAGTAAGTATAAAGTTGAGGTAGATGGTGTAGAAAGAGATGTATCTGCAGAACAATACTTGACTGCACAAGGTTACGNCTTTGTGTATTTTCCATATCAAGCAGGAGAGGCGGCAAGAGATATAGAACCTGCAGTTCGTGTTTTACTTAAAAATCAAATGGCAAGTGTTGGTTTACTTGACCTTACAAAAACACAAGGTGCTATGGTAGATGAAGAATTTGTAAAAGGCATAAGAAGACTTATGGAGTTTTCTATGAATAATGGTGGTAAATTAGATTGGTTACAAAGTCTTGGTGTACTACGCACAAACTTCAGTGTAAGGAAAGCTGTAAAAACTACATCTCCAAAAATAGACAATGAACAAATGGATGATATTGTTGATGATTTACTTACAAAAGCAAAAAGTAGAAAAGGCGCTCCTTTGAATGCAGAAGAAAGAAACTACATATCTAATAAGATACAACAGAGATTAGATATGTTTAACACAGAGATAGAAGGACTCAAACCTGCTACCTCAGGTAATTTAGTATTTGACCCTACAAATCCTTTACAAGGAACATACTTACCTCCTGAACCAGGAGAACAACCTGATACAGAACAACTTGCAGAAGACTTATCTGATATAGAAGAAGAAGTATTTGCACCAAGAGAAGAGGCAGCAAGACAACAAGAAGTTGGTGAACAGATAAGGTCAAGAGGTGCAAGGACAGTTTCTAATCTTACAAATTTATTTAGAGCAGGTGTCAAGAGATAATGGAAATGGATGTATCGCCTCCTGCGATAGTAATCATAAAAGAGCTTGAGACTTTACAGCTTGAGGCTTATGAAGATGGTGCATCAGTATCTATTGGATATGGACACAGTAATTTATCAGGTGGTGAACAGTTTGATATCGGTGATGTAATTACAGAGGATAAAGCAGAACAATTACTAAAAGAAGATTTAAAAGAGATTGTTCGTATTGTAAACCAAAGGTTAAAAAATTATAATCTTACATTTACTCAAGAACAATTTGATACTATGGTAATAGCTACTTTTAACAGACCGAGCAAAGTATCTAGTAAAAAATTCTATGATGCTTTACTGTTAGATGATGAAGATAAAATACAAGAAGTTTGGGAGACATCTTTAACTGAACAAGATAGAAAAAACTTTCCTGGACTTGTAAAAAGATTGGAGATTGAATTGGCAATGTTAGACCAAGACCGAGGAATACCTGAACCTGAAGAAGGCTTTGACCCTTCACCAATACAAGATGTTAATCCAAGCAATATGCAAGACCAAGTAAGAGCAGGTAATGTAAGAGATGTTAATCCAAGCAATATGCAAGACCAAGTAAGAGCAGGTAATGTAAGAGATGTTAATCCAAGCAATATGCAAGACCAAGTAAGAGCAGGTTCTGTGATTTCTAATATATGGAGTCAAGGTGTTGATTTTACAAATGCAGTAGCTAAATCAGAAAGTCAAGTGGTTGCACTAATACAAGCAGCAATAAACAATCAGAGAAGAGCAAAGAATCTACCTGATATATCTAACGACATGAGTATGGATAGAAAAAGAGAGACACTATCTGATGACCAAAAAGTTGCATTAGATATATTAAGGGGATTGTATGGCAAGTAAATTTACACCATTCGATAAGAATGCAATTAAAATAAATCCTAATTATTTACAAGAATGGCGTAGAGAAAACAGACAAAATATAATTGATTCTGTTGGAGATAAGGATGCAACTAAAGAGTTAAATGATATTGTATCTAGGGCAAGAAATGAAGAAATAAGGCTTAGATATGAGCGACAGTAAGTATCAATCTTTTTTAAACGAAATTGATAATTTATTTGCAAATAATGGTATCAACCCAAAAAGCGTAAGAGAGATTGCTGCAGAAAGTATTTTTTCTTTAGATTATATTCACGAAAGTACAAAAGATTTTTTACTAGATGAATATGTTAGAGGTAAATTAGGTCCAGGAATAGAAGATACTCAAAAATTTATTTTAGATTTATTAGAAATATTACCTGAGTACAAAGAATTAAATTTAATATCAAACATGCTTGATATAGATGTATCAAATAATGGTATTGGTTTTTATCCTACTGCAAGTATGTTAGAAAATGCTGATGATGTAATGAATCCTACAGGAGATTTAATTTATCAAATTGTAAAAAATGCAGGAAATTTAGATGATGAGTTAAAACTTATATTAGATAACAACCAACCATTTTTGGATGAGGCACTTGAAGTATTTAATAAACTACCAGTTAGTAAAAAAATAGAATCATTAGAAACTTTACAAGAACTTACAGATGTAGAAGGTAAAAAAATAGGTTTAAACATAGGAATGATAAAAGACTCAATTATAGAACAATATTTTAGAATACAATCAGAGCTGACAAGAGGTTTTTTGGGAGGAGAAAGTTTAGGAAATAGATTGATGATTGAGTTAAACAATGCTGTAGATGTTTCTAAAGATACTGGAAAAATAATTGAAGACATAATAGATAATTTTGAAATGGATAATTTAACAGGTGATTACAAAAATTTTAATAATAAATCAATGAGCGACATAATGGAATTTCAAACAGATGATGTATTTTATGGTGTTAGAAATATGCTAAATCAATACATGAAAACATTTCGTAAAGAATATTTAAAGTATCTAAATGGTGATTTTAGTGATTTGTATGGTGGTTCGATAGAGCTTATGAGTAATTATAAAATAAATAAAGCTACGAGAAGAGCTGCGGTTGCTTTAGTAACTAATGTACAAGATGAAGATTTTGTTACAAGTAATTCTTTTTTTAAAAGACTAGCTGAAAGAAATCTGTCATTTACACCCACTGGAAGAATTGAACCATTTTTTGCTACCTTAAAAGAATTTACAAGTGATGTTTTAGAACTCAAAAAAGATGCAGAAGATGATTTTAGAATGATGGCAAATTCAGATTCTGCAATCAGAACTGCAGGAGTACCAATACAATACGAAACAGATTACATAACAAAAAGAAATTTACTAAAAACTAACACACCTAAGGAGTTAGCTTTGTTAGATATAAGAGGTAGAGCATTGAATGTGTTTAAGAATAATCTTGGTGTTGATAATTATTCAAGTATATTTGATATAGCTGTTACAGAACCTATGCACATGACACCAACTGTAGCTTTATTAGATTATGTTGAAAAAAATCCTGATTTTAAAGTAGAGGTTTTAGATAGTAGAACAGCAAAATTTTTTGATGTATCTAATATGACAAGAGGTAACGCACAATTACAAATACTTAAACAAGGAATAGGAGGCAAACCTAATTTATTCAATATTCCTGATACAGAATTAAGAGAGATACCTAAGAAAGCTCCAGGTGGACCTACTCCTTTAGGTGAAAGATATATGGATAGTTTAATTTTAAGAGTAACACCTAATAATCCTGGTCAAAATGTAGTAAATGAAAGACTTAGACTAGAAAGAATTATTAAAAATAAAATACAAACTCCACCTTTACAAGAGGGTTTACTTAAAAGATATTTAGATTATGATGAATTTATTAAAGGACTTCCTGCTGATAGAGCAGAGCAATTATTAGATTATACTAATAAAGAAGTTGCAGATAAACTTGAATTATTTAAAGACCAATATAATTTAACTAAACCTTATGGACCAGGAGAATTAGAAAGTATAAATATTATTTTATTTGATTACAAAGAACCTTCACCAATAGAAGATGCAGTATTAGCAGACATAGAAAATTGGGATTTAGATGCAGAAGGTAATCCTATTGACCCAAGAAAAAAACCAGAAGGTATGTCAAATTTTCAAAAAGAATTATCTGCACAATATAATTATTTACTAGAATCAGACACACCTACAAATGCTGTAGATGATGTGCAAAGATTTATAAAAAATTTACCTCAAGATTACTTTACCCCTCCTGAATTTAGAAAGATTGCAGATACACCTGAAGATATTGCTAGGTCTGTTGATAAAAATAAATTAGCACAAGCAGAAGATGTTTTGAAAAATACAGATGTAGGAAGACACATATCAGGAACAGCTTTAGATTTTGCTAAGAAAGCAGGAAAGGTTGGTTTTGGTACAGGTATGACTGCAGTTGCTCCAGGAGATGTAATTATAGAACAAGGTATAAAAAGATTACTACCAAAACTAGGTTTAGCTTTTATATCTGCACCTGCATTAGCAGCATATACAGCTTATGAAATGGCTTTACTTGCAGCAGATGTAGGTAAAGGATTGTCAGAGGCAAAAAATAGAGGAGATGAAGAAAGTTTTAAATCAGCATTTTGGGATGGGTTTACAGAAGATGCGTACTCAGATAAATACTCTATTGGTTACGCTTTAACTAAAGAAATACATGAAACATTGTTTCAAGATGTCTATGGTAGAATAGCACAAGAATATTTACCAGGAAGTGAAGACTGATGTCAACAGATTACAATGATGTAACTGCTTTAATAAATGGTTCTATAACCATGGAAGAGTATGAAAAAAGAAGATATGAAAGAAGGATTGCCGCACTTAGAGCTACACTTCCAGTCAGTGCTGACCAAAGATTATTAGATGCTGCAGAAAGAGCAGAATCAGTAAGAGCAGATTTTGAATCACAAGTACCAAGTCAAGCAGGTTCATTAGAGGCAGTTGCTTTTAAAACAGAAATAGCAAGACAAGGTGGTCAAGGAACAGAAGATTCAACCATACAAACTACAGATGAAATGGGTGTAGATGAATCAAATGCTTTTGAAGATGCTTTATCAGGAGCGACAACATCAACACCTACAGAATCAACACAATCAGGAGATAGAGATGAGTTTGGATTTACTGCTGATGATTATAAAAATGGTATAGCAATATATAGAGGTGATGCTCCATCAGGCGGAGAAAGAGTATTCAGCAAATCAGATTTACAGTCAGCATTATCTAATGGATATTCTTTGAGTCCTGTACCTTTATTTGAGGGAAACACAGGAGCAGGTGGAGGTTCATTTTTAGGTTCAACATCAGGAGACCAAATAGGTCGTATGAGTTCACAGATTTGGCAGGATGAAACAGGACAAAAGTTTTTAGTATTTGGTATCCCAGGAACAGATATGTTTGTTAGATACCAAGCAAGTGATGAACAACTTGGAACATTTTATACAACAGGTATGCCAGGCGTTAGAAGTGTAGACTCGGATTCTAACGAGTGGTATAACTCTTTATTTTTGGGTGATTACACAGAGATAGATGCAAACATTAAATTAGGTTTAGCTAATCCTTTTGATTCGTTAGTAGCAAATTTTCAAAGAATTAAAAATGTACAACCATGGATGGAAGATGAGGAACTTTATACATTATGGTTAGAAGGAATAATAGAAGACAGAGATATAGAAGATTATGAGTGGCAAGGAACTAACTGGTGGAGAACGCATACAAAAGAACAAAGAGATTGGTTATTAGTTTCACAAGGAAGAGGTATAGGAGAACTACCTGCAGATGCACAAGCTCTATTAGATAATAATATTATTCGTGCAAAAACATTGTTGCAACAAAATGGTGTAACAAATGCTGATTCAATATTTAATCCTGATGGAGAAAGTCTGATAGAGTTTTTTGCATTGCAATTATCTAATGGAAACTGGACAGAGTTACATACAGTAAATCAAGCCAAAGCTATTGGAGACCCAATGGCAGGTATAAGTGTCGACAATCAACTCAAAGGGTGGTTAGAAGGTGTAGTCGGTGGTGTTGCACCTGAAACCACTCAAGCAGGTTTTGCTAAAGCACAAGAACTTGCATTGAAATGGTTAGGACCTACCTTTGCAGAGTTTGAATCAGCAAACATATCAGAGTTTGCATCTATGATTCGTAATGCAGAATCACCTCAGGTTGGTGAGGCACAAGTTCAAGAAAGATTGAAAGCAATTAGAAAAGCATTGTTTTCTACAGACTTGTATGATGAAAATCTTACATACGAAGATATTGCATCACCATGGCGTAACTATTCATTTCAGTTCTTAGGAGAAAGAATAGATGAAAAGAAACCTGAGTTTATAAATATACTAAGGTCAAATGACCAGGAAGAAATAAATAAAATACTTCTTGAGTATGGTTTGAATAATAATATTGAGACAGTCTTTGATAGAGTAGAAGATAATATTATTGAAGGCATAGCTCCTTCATCAGTAGTTAGAGGAGTACCTACATAATGGCATTGACAGAACAAGCTAAAGCAAGATTAAGAACTAATGTGCAAACAAAATTTGGTGCATCATTTCCAAGTGCATTGATAGATATTTATATAGATGCTTTTATTGCAAACAATCAAGATGCTAATGAGGCAATTATAGCTATGAGACAATCAACAGAATATCAAACTAGCTTTCCTGGGAACATAAATCCTGATGGTGTATCTGTAAAATATAGTGAATCAGAGTATCTTAATTTAGTAGATGCTTATAAAAGAAAGATAGAATCAATAGGTTTAAATGCAGATTTAATTCTTACACAAGACAGAATAGAAACATTGATTACAAATGTTGTTAGTAATGTAGAGTTTGGTAAAAGAATAAATCAAGTTTATCAACAGGTAGTTACAGCTATACCTGAAGTAAAACAATTCTATCAAGAAACTTTTGGTAAGACACTTACAGATGCAGAGATTATAGCTAGTGCTATAGACCCACAGATAAGTCAAGACTTACAGACTGGTGCTATAACAGGAGCAGATATAATATCACAAAATATTCTTCGTGCAGAGATTGGTGGTGAGGCTTTGTTAGCAGGGGTTGACATAGATGTACAACAAGCAGAACAATTAAGACAACAAGGTTTATCCAGGCAACAAGCAAGACAAGGATTCCAGGCAGCACCATCATTTTTAGCTATGGCTAGAAGACAAGGTAGAACAGGCGTATCTGCTACAGATGTAGTTGAGGCTACACAATTAGGTATTCAAGAACAACAAGTAAGATTAGGAAGAATAGTAGGACAGTCTGAACAAGAGAGTGCAGCAAGACTCGGAGCAGCACGAGCAAGAACTGGTGAAGTTGTAGGATTACAAGAACAATAACTTTACATTTAAATTTTTATGATATAATAACCTTAGCTATCTTGTACTAAGGTCCGAGATTAAAAATAGACCTAGATTTTGTATTCGGTCTTGATGCCTACTAACAAGACCTGTCAAATAAAAAAAGTAGAGTAAAAAATAATGTGGAGATAGGCAGAGGTAACTCATACACCTCTTGTAAAAATATCGTGTGAAGTAAGGACAATTAAATATGGCAGAAGAGCTTAATAACTCAGAAGAAAAAACTAACGACAGTGAAAAAAACTGGAAGGCTATGAGGGAAGAGAATGAACTTTTAGCAAAGAAAGTCGCTGATTTTGAGGCAAAAGAAAGAACTGATATTTTTAGTAAAGCAGGTCTTGACACTTCAAAAGGAGTTGGTAAAGCAGTTGAGATGATGTACGAAGGAGATTTATCTGTAGAAGGAATCCAGGCATACGCATCTGAAGAATTTGGAGTAGAGTTTGGGCAACAAGGCGGAATACAAGATACTTTAAAAAGTACAGAGCAAAGTCAAGAACGCTTGAATACTATTCAAAACAATTCAGTGGTTGACATTTATGATGAGGATGTCATAGGACAAATTCGAGAGATAGAAAAATCAGGAAATGTACGAAATTCAATCGCTGCAAAACTTGCTGCTATAGAGGAAGATAACAAAAACAAGAAGTAAATTATCTTCTAAATTGTCAAAGAAGTAAAAGTAACAATAGACAATTTATAGGAGAAGATAAAAATGGCAGACATATCGTTAACAAATAATACGATTTATGCACAAAATATCAATAACTTTACTGGTGAATTGTTTAAAGTTGGTGGTCAAAGAACACCTTTA
>FUFK010046645.1_pt1 | contig 13535 bp, 12 predicted proteins | sample 1021851 | NCBI WGS metagenome assembly FUFK01 (sample SAMEA51879418, study PRJEB19060) | metagenome | reverse complement strand
TTGTTGTTTATTTTATAGTTATAGGTTAAAATATAGATTATGACAGATGAAGGAAAACAAGTGGCTGATGTAGCAGCAGGTGGTGTTACCATCAGTGCAGTTATGGCATGGATACCAGAGGCCACGGCTCTTTTATCTTTAGTCTGGGTATGCATTCGTATATATGAAACAGAAACTATAAGGAAAGTAATAGGGAAAGAATAGTATGGCATCAACATATACAAATAGCCTTGGGTTAGAAAAGCAAGGCGATGGCGAAAACGCTAATACATGGGGACTAAGACTTAACCAAAGTGTTATTGATTTGGTTGATGAAGCAGTTGCTGGATATGTAGCTGTAGCTTTAACTTCAGGAACACAAACTGACCTTACAGTTACTGATGGTTCAAGCAGTACAGGTAGACACGCCTCTTTAGAATTTACAGGAAATATTGCTGCAACTGTTACTGTTACTTTACCTGCACAACAAAAAACATATGCTGTTATAAACTCAGTTACTAATAATGGTGATATTCTTATAAGAAATACAGGAGCAGCAGCATCTACAGGGCAGACAATTAAAGCTGGTAATGCAGCTTTACTTGTAACAAATGGAAGTCAAATTAAAAAAATAACCTCAGAACCTGAGTTTGAATCAGGAACTCGAATGGCCTTTGCTCAAGCTGCTGCGCCAACTGGATGGACAGCTGAAACCTGTGCAACATATGATGATGCTGCTTTAAGAATTATAACTGCTTCAACAAGCGGAACTGGTGGGGGAACAGCTGGTTCAAATAGTTTTGGTCAGGCTTTTAGTTCAGCTATAGTAGTAACTGTTGCTGGTGATACAGTAAATGGAACTCTTTCAGGTAATGTATCAGCTACTGTTTTAACAACTGCTCAAATACCAGCACATAGACATCTTATGTTTGCTAATACTACTGTGGGAAATAGTGGTGGACAAGCTACTGCAACTACACAAGTTCCAGTAGAAAGAGGCGGGGCTGGTGCATCTTCAGAAGACCATAAATATGCAATGGGTACTACAGGAGTTGATGCAACTCTTGGTCGTACTTCTTCAATAGGTAGTGGTAGCTCACACACTCACAGTATTGCAGGTCTAGGTTCACACAATCNCGCAGTAAGTATTACTGGTAGCTTTAATCTAGACCCTAAATATGTAAACTTTATTGTTTGTACAAAAGATTAATACATGGAGCTTAAATCGAAGAACGGATGTCCGTTACATAATTTTGAACCGTGTAAGCAGCTAGACTGTGCATGGTTTACAAAAATCGCTGGTAAAAATCCCCAAGGACAAAAAGAAATTGAGGAGTGGGGATGTGCCGTAACATTTATGCCAATATTAATGGTAGCAAATACTAACTCGAATACAAGAACACAGGCTGCTGTTGAGTCATTTAGAAATAAAATGGTTTCACAACAGGAAGAATTATTACAACTTGCAAAACAAGGTGATATAGATACTAAGTTGATAGAATAAAAATAGGTTTATAGGCATGGCATCAACAGACACTAAACTTACTAAGTTAGATTTTCTTCCTGGTTTTCACAGGGAGTCTACTCAGTATGCCGAAGAGGGTAAATGGTTTGATGGAAACCGTGTTAGATTTCGTGAAGGTAAACCAGAAAATCTAAGAGGATATGAAAAATTTAGTAACGATGATGTAAATGGTTTTGTAAGAAAAACTGTTACTTGGACAGATAATGAAACAAGACCTTACATTGCTTTAGGAACAAACAACCAACTTTATATTTATCAGAATGAAACTCAGTTTGATGTAACACCTGTTGTTACAGCTGTATCCGTTAATGGAAACTTTGAAACTTTTACAAATAGTCTTTTAGTTGAAGTAAGTCTTAACAACCACAATGTTAGTGCTACAGATAGAGTTTTATTTCAAGGCGTAGGAACGCTGGGTGGAAATATAGGTATTAATGGAGCTACTACTGTTGTTAGTGTTTCTGACCTAAACCATTTCTTTGTTCAAACTTCTGTAACTGCTGCTAGTGCAAGCGCAAATCAAGGAAGTGCTGGCTCTATAAGTATTCTTTTACAAACACAAGAGTCTGATGCTATTCAGGGGCTTGGTTATGGTGCGGGTGTTTATAATGCAGGTGTAAGTATTGCAGGAGCAAGGACATGGAATACAGCTTCATCTACATCTAATATTACTTTCTTACCTGCTATGTGGTCAATAGATACATGGGGCGAAGACCTTTTAAGTTTAAGAAGGGGAGGTCAAATATTTTTTGCAGACATTGATGCGTCTGTTGTACCTACAAGAGCAACGCTTGTAACTGCATCACCCACTGCTACTACTTTTATTGTGTCTCCAAATGATAGACATGTTATTTGTTATGGAGCTAGAGAGTTTGCAGTTACGGTTGGAGAAGGAATTAATCCAATGTTGGTTCGCTGGTCAGACCAAGAGGACTTTAACAACTGGACTCCAAGTGCATCAAGCACATCTGGTGAGGTTGTGCTTGCAGAAGGCACTCGTATTATAGGGGCAATACGCTCTCGTAATGCAATTAATATCTGGACAGATAAAGCACTATATACGCAATCATTTGTAGGGCCACCATTTATATTTAATTTTACACAAGTAGGTTCTAACTGTGGATTAATTGGCCCACATGCTGCTATTGATTATGATGGCGTATCTTTCTGGATGGGTGACAATAACTTCTATGCTTTTGATGGTCGTGTACAAACCCTTCCCTGTACTATTCGCCGCAAGCTGTTTGATGATTTTAATAATACTAATAAAGAAAAAGTATATGCAGGTATTAACTCAGAGTTTAAAGAAATAATCTGGTTATATCCACTGGCAAATAGTTCTGAACCAAATGGATATGTAATATTTAATGTTGAAGAACAGACATGGGTATTTGGCAAACTCTTTGAAGATGGTATAGTTACAACCTTTACTGATAGAACTGTTTATCCAAACACAATAACAACAGGTAGAGTATCAGCAACAGATGACATGTATGTGTATGATAATGAGCCAGAAGGAATATACACTGGAGATGGGTCTGCCCTTTCTTCTTTTGTAGAGTCTGGTTCTTTTGATTTACAAGAGGGACAGGACATAATGTTTATAGATAGAATTATTCCTGACTATGATTTTGATGATGGAGAAGAAGTATCTCTAACTTTACAACTTAAAGATTTTCCAAATAGCACGTTCCGAATAAAGGGACCATTTACTATTAGCCAAAATACTAAAAAAATTGATTTACGGGCAAGGGCAAGACAGGCTACTGTTAAAGTATCTGGCACAAACGAAGGCACTTGGCGTTGGGGTAAAGTTAGAATGGCTATGCAACCTGATGGGAAAAGATAATGGCTACATATCCTAAACTACCTTTATATATCGTACCTAAAACTCTTTCTGATTTAGTTCAAACTTTATCGACATATACAAATGAACTTACAAGGGAGCTAGACTTAGAAGACCAGAAACAAAATAATGCTCCTGCAACAAAAGTTTTTACTGTGGCAACGGTTACATCTATTGGTAGACCAAGACCAGGAGATATAGCCTTTGCTACCAATAGTGGTAAATTTAAAGGGTATGTAACCACGGCAGCAGGGTGGTCAAATTTTAACTAGGTATGGTATATTTTACAAATATATAGTATAATATAAAAAACAAAACGAGGAACACTATGGCTTACGGACAAAATATGAATGCACCAAACTCAGGTATTGCATCACTGATGGCAATGCGTGGACGCAGAGGAGACAACACACTGGTGCATGTTAATCCTATGGAGTTAAAAACACTTAACATGATGGCTCCTGGTGGGTTGTCACAGAACCCTGCAACAGGATTGCCTGAAGCATTTAAACTAAAAGACATTCTTCCTATACTTGGCGGTATTGCAGGTGCTGCTTTTCTTGGTCCTTTAATAGGATTAGGTGGAGGAGCAGTAGCAACAGGAGTTGGTTCTGGTATTGGTGCAGCAGCAGGAACAGCAGCCGCAGGGGGTAACAGAGAAGAAATTTTAGCATCAGGTTTAGGGTCTGGACTAACTGCAGGTTTATTTGCTGGAGCAGGTGGTGCAGGTAAAGCTGCTGAAGGTGTTACTCAATTAGGAACACAAGGAACAACCCAAGCTACTCTTACTGAGGCTGGAAAAGAAGTTACTAAAACTTTACCAAAAGGAATTGCATCTAGTGTAGATGTTCTAAAAGCTGCTCAATCAACAGGTATTCCAGCAGAAGGTTTAACAACTGCTTTAGGAAGAGATGCTTTTAGTCGAGGTGCTTTTGGAGAGTTAGGAAAATTAGGAGTTGAACAAGCTGGACTTAAAGGTTTAACAGCCGCAGGGATAGGAGCAGCAGCAAGTCCTGATATGTTTGATGCACCAAAACCTGCAGAAGGGTCTAAACCAATTCAGTCAGTTAAAACAGAAGCACGACCTGTAGCATCTCGTGAAGAGATTGATAAATATATTAGACAAGGTGGTGTACTGCCATCCTTCTTTGACCCTAATCCATATGTTGTACAAGAAGGTATTTATAGAAGTGAGGGTGGACAAACATCTAGTAAAGAAATGTTTTCTGGAATGGTAGATGCTAATACAGGAGATGGGATGTCTGATAATGTTGCTTTTAAAGTAGTTGGCGACCCTGTAATTGAAACTGCCATGTTAAGTCCTGATGAATATGTAATGGATGCTTTTACAGTTGCAGCTTTAGGTAATGGGTCATCTGATGCAGGAGCAAGAAAGCTAGATAATTTTAGAGAGGAATTAAGAAAAAAAGTTTACGGTAGTAAAGAACAACCAAAGGAAATTGACGCTAAAAAAGAACTTAGCAAACTATCTTAATGTCTCAAACATATTATCAAGTGCATCCTATGGATGTTAGTAAACATTGGAATTTATTTAGTCATCTTATACAAAAGGCGATGACTAAAACAGACCAATCAGATTATACGATACAAGGTATATTTGATAGATTAATATATAATCAGTGGCAATTATTTGTTATACTAAAAGAGGGAGAACTAGAGTCTATATTTGTAACCTGTGTTATACCTTTTGATTTATGCAATTATTTAAATCCAGTTTTTATATCTAGTAACACAGATAAAAAAGTTGACCTCAATTATATGCAGCAATGTTTAGAAGAAATTGCTGAAAAATTTAAATGCACAAAAATTATGGGCGGTGGTAGACTTGGCTGGAAAAAGGTACTAAAGAAACTAGGGTATGAAGATTTAAAACTTGTGGTAAAAGAATTATGATAGATATTAATAACAAACATAACTTTGAAGACCTAATGGGTTGTTGCGTTGAGACTGAAAACGAGTGGCTTAACAAGAAGCGAAATGGACATATTTGTTATGGTAAAGGTGGCGGTGGCGGTCAGCAACAACAGGATGTGCCACCAACTTTAAGACCTTATGTTACAGAGGTTCTTGACCGTGCAAGTGATTTGTATGGTGTCGGTAAACCTTTTCAGCGGTATGAGGGTGAACGTATTGTAGATTTTACTGCAGATGAAAGAGCAGGACAAGATGCAATTCGTAGACAAGTTGGAAAGGGTATTCTTGGAGATGAAACTTTAGGTGCTGCCTCTACATATTATGACCCTGCGCTTGGTCTTCTTGGAGAATCAAGACGACTTGGTGAACAAGCTGTATCTGAAATTACTGCAGATGAAATTACAGGGCGTATGTCTCCTTATCAACAAGCTGTTACTGACATTGCTAAACGTGAAGCAGTAAAAGAAGCACAAGCGTATGACCAACAACTCGCAGCACAAGCAGCAGGTACAGGTGGTTTTGGTGGTTCTAGGCAAGCAATACTTGAAGCACAAGCAGCATCTGATTTAGGCGGTAGGCTTTCAGACATTCAGGCAAGAGGCTCTCAAGCTGCATATCAAGATGCTGTTCGTGCTGCAGAAGCACAACGAGCAAGACAGGCAGCAGGAGCGCAAGCTGTGGGTGGTTTATCACAGTTGTTTGGTGGTTTGGGTCAGCAAGCTCTTGGACAGGCATATCGTGAAGCAGGGTATCTTTCAGGTCTTGGTGAAGCACAAAGAGGTATGGAACAATCAAGAGCAGACCTTGCGTATCAACAGTTTGTTGAAGAACGTGATTTTCCAGACCAACAACTTCAAAAGTTTTCTTCTCTTATTCAAGGCTTTCCGTTTCAATTTACTCAACCTCAAGCAATGCCTAGTCAGTTTCAACAAACTGTTGGTGGCATCGCAACTTTAGGTGGTTTAGGTCGTGGTCTTGGTTTCTTTAAAAAGGGCGGTGGATTATCTGGTATGGTAAAAGGACGACTTGCTGGTAATGTAGGTGGTTTAGAAAATATGTCTATGGAAGAAGCATACAGACAATATCTTAATCTTGCAAGGTCTGGAAAATCTTTTGATAGAGAAAAAAGAGAAGAAGAATTAAGGCGAAGAGCAGGAATGCAAGTTGCAGCCCTTGGAGCAAACATTCTTCAAGCTGACCCTTCTCGTGGTACATTAGCAGCTATTGGTCAAGCAGCTGTCCCTTCTATTGAGGGACTTTCAAAAATACAAGAAGAACGTGCAGGGCTTGATGCAGAAGAAAGACTTGCAGGAATGAAGGACTTGTTGACACAAGCGACAATTCTAGAAAAACTGCGTGATGCAGAACTGGCTGGAAGAGTAGACTTAAGTAGCTTAACTGGTTTATCAGATGCTGAGTTTGATGCCGTAGATACTGAGTTATCAAGATTACAGAATCCAGAAGGAAAAACTATTAAAGATGTTACTCCTGAAGAAAGAGGAGAATTAAGACGGAAGGCTGGAGAGTTAGCTGAAGCAGAATATGAAGAAGGAGATTCTGTAAGAGAGTTTGAGGATGATATAAGAAAATATTATCGTGATTTAATTAAAGAAAAATTTAATAAAGGTGATACACCACCAAAAGATAAAACAGTAGATGCAATTAGTAAAGAAAACCTTGCAGCACAAAGAAGTAAGGCACGAAAAGACGCTAAACGACCAACTGCAGGTTAGAATATTATACAATGACTTTAAGTTTTAGAACAGAAAAGTTTATGGACACCTATGATGAAATCATAGAGGGTGTAGAATCTGGTAAATTAAAAAATAAAGATATAGATTCTTTTATTAAAAGTAAAGGAATTAATTTAGAAGATTGGAATAGTGCCGAAGATGATTTTGTTAATGCCATTGAAGCAGGAGAAACGGACTTTCGTGCTTCTTTATTTGGCACAGATGACATATCTTTTATACCAGACCAAACAGTTGAAGCTGGTTTAAGAATAGCAGGACGAGCATTAGGTGAAGCTGGTAGAGGAGTAATTGAGTTTGGTGATACATTTTTACCAGAGGCAATGACTGATGTTATTTCAGATGCAGCAGAAGCTGCAGGTGAGTATGTTCCTGAATATGTAAAAAAAGAAGCAAGTGAATTTTTTGACCCTTATCATGGTAAAGGTTTACAGGCAGGGGCTGAAGAAATAGTTGGAACAATCGGTGCATATGTTATACCATCTTCAGGTGTTATAAAAGGAGCAAATTTAGTAACAAAAGGTGTTAAAGCATTGTCTCCCGCCTCTCGTTCAATAATGACAAAAACAGCTAGAACCGTAGGTAGAGAAGGTAGAAAACTTTCTAAACGTGCGGGTACTGGTGCTGCTTATGCTGTAGGTGCAACAATAGTAGAAACACCAGAAGATAATGTTGTTAATGCTTTAACTGAGGCTTTTCCTGAATCAACTGAATTTTTAAACAGACTTGCTGTTAATCCAGAAGACTCTGAAGCAGAGCAATATCTTCAAGCAGCACTTAATAATTTAGGACTTGCTGCTACGCTTGGTCCTATTGCAGTTGCTGCTGCTTTTAAAAAACCTGCTGTTGAAGCTGCAGCTAAAGTATTTAAACCATTAGGAGAGATTGCTGGTAGCGTAAAGGAAAAAATTCCCTTACCTAAACTTCAGGGGGTTCCCGCAAGAGTTGTAGCAAACATAACATCAAGGCGTGGAACAGATGATACGTTGCTTGGTTTAATGGTTGAAAATAGTAATGCTGCTCAAGCTGCTCTTGTAAGGTCAGAAGCGTTAGCAAAAGATTTAAAAGAAGCAGTTGCAAAAGCATATGGTAAAAATGCTAAAGACCCTAAACTTATTGCTAGAATGAATGATGCGTTAGAAGGTAAAGGCACACAGGGTTTAGATAAGAATGTAGCTAGCATTATCAAAGAAATGAGGTCAAACATTGACGAGCTTTCAACTAATGCTGCTCGTGGTGCTAAAGGAGAACTAAGTAAAAAAATTAGCAACAATCTTGGTGTTTATGTAACAAGAAGCTATGACATGTACGATGACCCTGTTTATGCTAAAAATATGACAAAGGCTTGGAAAAAATGGAAAGAGTCTGATGGTAAAGTAGACCCTGACGGAGTATTTGCAGAGGCATTTAAAGGTCTAAAAGAAATGGGTGTTACAGGAGATGAAGCAATTAATGCTATTGGAAAATTAATAAATAAACAAGATGCTACAGATGTTTTTGATTCTTTATTAGGATACTCCCAAAATATTTCAAGTGCAAAAAGCGGTCTAAAAAGAAACGATAAACTTCCTGATGGAATACGAAAATTTTTAGGAGAAACAAAAGACCCATATAAAAGATATGTAACAACCTTTAGTAATTTATCTCAAATTACATCTGAACAAAAATATCTACGTGATGTAGCAGAGCATTTAAAAACAAAAGGTTTAGCAACTAAAACAGAAACAGGTGATAAAGACCAATTGTTGTCCAATGTTGCTGATTCTAAACTAGGGAAAATATTTGGGGGTCAATCTGTTAAACAAATGGATAATCCTTTAGAAGGATTGTATGTATCAAAAGCATATAAAGATGCTATTGAAAATGGTTTAGAACTAACTAATCCTGCTAACGGATTAAGTAAACTTTTTATGAGAGCAAAAGGTGCTACCCAAACTGCTCAAACTGTTTATAGTCCTATTACTCATGGTCGAAATATTATGGGTAATATGATATTAACACTTGCTAATGGTATGATTCCTGTAAAAGGATTTAAAGAATCTGCCAAAGCTATAGATGGCACAGGCATTGCTAAAAAACTATTAAAGAAAAGCAATAAAGAATTAGGCAATCAATACGCTAGATATGTTGAACTAGGTGTTGCTAATAGTGGATTACAAGTTAATTTTATTCGGCGTAACTTAGCAGCATTTGATTCTGACCCTGAACAGTTTCTTACTAGAACTGCACTAAGACCTGCACAAAAACTAACTAAAAAAGCTACTAATTTATATCAAGCAGAAGATGATTTTTTTAAGATAGCTCATTTTGAAAATACACTTGCTTATATTAAAAAATCTAAAAAATATAAAAATTTACCGCTAGAAGAACAAGAGCGCATAGCCGCACAAAGAACTCGTGACCTTATGCCTAACTATAATCTTGTGCCAAAATTTGTAAAAGAATTGAGAGGCTGGCCTATAGGTGACTTTATTTCTTTTCCTGCAGAAATGGTTCGTATTAGTAAAAATTTAGCAACATATACTTTAAAAGATTTAGCAAGTGGTGATGCGGTTTTATTTGAAGAAGGTGCTAAACGTGCTGCTGGTATAACTGCTGCTGGTCTAATGGGCGACCAAATCTCTGATTTCTCTAGATATATGGCAGGAATAAGCGATGAACAAGAAAGTGCTATTAATAATGTTGTTCCTTCTTGGGAATTTAATCAAAACAGAATATATCTAAGTGGTATCAATGAAGATAAACGTGGTCATAAAGGTGTTGACTATGTTAACTTAGGGCCAATTGACCCCTTTTCTTATCTAAAAACTATGGGTAAGGGAATGCATCAATTGATTGCGGCGGGAGATGTTGATGATAAAACATCTGATGCTGAGTTAACAAAAATAGCACTAGGAACTTTTGAACAGGCTGTTGGTCCGTTTGCATCTCCATCTATGTTAACTGAGGCTATGTTTAAAACTATTAGTGGAGAAAGAATTAAAGAAGAAGGTGGTCCAACTTTTGTTGGTCAAGCAACTGCTGCAATTCAACCATTAGTAAAAGTAGTAACTCCTAAATTTATTGATTTAGTTCTTAAAAGAAGAGAGTACGAAAAAAGTTTAGAAAAATATAATGATTATGCAATAAAGCCAAACTCTTTAGCAACGTGGCCTGAAGGAGAAATAGATGTGCCAGCTAATCTTGGTTTGAAAAGACAAAGGCTTGACTTAACTGCAGGAACACGCTATGCAATTAACAATGTAGTTGGAGACATAAACGGTGCAAGTTCTAGGTTAAATAAATATATATCATCAAATCCTAATTTAAATCAGGAAGATGCTCCTGAACTTTTAGATTTATATGAAGAAACACAAATAGCAAGAGCTAGTGAATTACAAAGATTAAAGGCACTTGTTGAAGATTATGAAGTTTTATTTGGCGATGATTTTGAGTTTCAAATGGAACAGGGATTATCTAAAGATGGTGCTGAAAAATTAGATGGAAAAACACAAGATTATATAAGTGATGTAAGACAAAATTATTTTACACCTTATGAATTAGAAAGAAGAGACATACAAATTATTAATCAAAGCCCCATTCCATATCAAACATTTGATGATATTTACAGAGCATATGATGGAGCAAGAATAGAATGAATTATAACAAAGAGAAGCTGGTTGACCAGTTAATTAGACATGAAGGAATGGAACTTAAAGTTTACAAAGATAGTTTGGGAATTGAAACTATTGGTATTGGGCGCAACCTTGTGGATAGGGGCATTTCTGAAGAAGAAGCCCGTTACCTTTGTAACAATGATATTGATATTGTTGAGCAAGAGCTTGGGAAAAGTTTTCCTATCGTTGATAGCCTTGACGACACTCGCACTAGGGTTCTTCTTGATATGGCTTTCAATGTCGGCCTTCCTCGTCTTACGAGGCTTTAAAAGAATGTGGGCAGCTTTGGAAAGACCACGATTACGGAGAAGCTGCAAAAGAAATGCTAGACAGTAAGTGGGCTAGACAAGTTAAGACAAGGGCTTACACACTTGCTCGTATGATGGAATCAGGAGAAGAATAATGCTACAATTTTTAACGCCAGTTGCTAACCTAGCTGGTCAGTGGATGGCTAACCGTGCAGAAAAGTCTAAAGCAAAGCAAGCACTAGAAGTTGCTAAGATTGAAGCTAAAACAAAAAGGGTACAGTCTGATGCAAGTTGGGAAGAGACTGCTATGTCTGCTTCTGCAGACTCGTGGAAAGACGAGGCATGGACCCTAACTTTTATCGCTTTAATTTTTGCCTGTTTCGTCCCCGCACTACAACCCTATATTGAGGATGGCTTTCGCTTCCTGCGTGAGGACTGTCCTGAGTGGCTATCTTGGGGCATCCTTGCCAGCATAGCTGCTAGCTTTGGGTTGAAGTCAATAGGCAAGCTCAAGGGTTAAGCACACCACTTACCACATCGTAAGCTAAATCAATTTTATCTTTTATATCTATTGAATCATTGCCCAAGAAAAATCCTTGGTCGTGTATAGTATTGGCATTTGGTAAAGAACCAACTGCTATATAATCTAAATATTGTATAACAGGATTTCGTAGGAAGTTACCAGCAACAATCGGTCTAATCTCTACTTGTGCCGCCTGTAATGCATCGGTTACAATCTTCCTATCAATGTCTGGACATATTACAGAGAAGCCAAACCAAGAACTAATACCATGTTCTTCTTGTGTAACTACTATGTCTTTAAATTTTTTCTTAAAGTATTTAGCATTCTCCTGCCTTTCTTTCATCATACTAGGCCATTTAGCTAGTTGAGCTTGACCTATTGCTCCACTCATGTCTAGCGGTCTTACACTATATCCAGGTAGTACAAATCTAAAGCTATCTTCAAACGGGTCGCCTGTTTTGTTGTGTATATGATTTTCATTAGGCAATGTTCTTATCCAACCATGCGCCCTCATTGAGTCTATATACTGAGCATCCTTTTCGTTGTGACACAGTATCATGCCGCCTTCCATAGTTTGTAGATGGTGGCTAAAGAAGAATGAGAATGTACCCATGTCACCCCACGTACCCGCCTGTTTACCATTTAGTTCAGCACCAAATGACTCACAGTTGTCTTCAAACAGGTGTATGTTGTTGTCATTACAGATTTCTGACAATTCTTCTAGATTAGAAGGATTGCCAAGTAAATTAACTGTAAGAACAGCTGCAACATCGTACTGAGATATTGCTTTTTTTACTTGCTCTATATCTAGATTAAGTGTGTATAAATCTACGTCACAGAAAATTAATTTAAGACCGTATTGTTGTAGTGGAAAGTATGTTGTAGACCATGACACGGCAGGCACAATAACGTAGTCGCCTTTATTTAGTTTATAAGAGTCGTTATATATAGCAGAGCCAATCATAAGTAGGTTAGCTGATGACCCACTGTTTACCATCTTGGCATAAGGCACACCCATAAACTCAGCGAACTGTTTTTCAAAGGTGGCTACCTCTTCGCCCATAGTATACCTACCAGATTTAATTACCCTTTTGATAGCGGCAACTTCTTCAGTACCCCATGTATCACAACTTAGTGAATAGTTCATAGCAACCCCTTTCTAGTTCTGTATTAATCATGTCGTCCATAAGTGTTTCAAAGGTATACTCAAACTTCCATCCTAATTCTTTCTGTGCTTTACTAGAGTCACCATTTAGTAGCTGCACTTCTGCTGGCCTAAAAAACTTTTCGTCACAATCAATCACACACTTGTCTTTGAAGTAACCCTTTTCGTCAATGCCTTTACCCTTCCAAGTCAAAGGCATATCTAGTTTATTAAATACATATTCGCAACACTCTTTTACTGAGTGCATCTCACCAGTTGCTAGTACATAGTCCTCTGGCTTGTCCTGCTGTAGCATTAAATACATACCGTTTACATAATCTTTAGCATGTCCCCAATCTCTTTGGGCATCNAGATTACCAAGCGTTAGTCTATCCTGCCTACCTTCTGCTATAGCAATAGCACCTTTTACAATTTTTTGTGTAACAAAATCATTACCACGATAGGGAGACTCGTGGTTAAATAATATACCATTACAGGCAAACATATCGTAGGATTCTCTGTAGTTCTTTACCATCCAGTATGCAAATAATTTAGCTACCCCATACGGAGAGCGTGGATAAAAAGGTGTTGTCTCTGTTTGTGGTGTCTCCTGTACCTTGCCATATAGCTCCGATGTGGACGCTTGATAAAATTTGGTATGATTCTCCATACCAAGCATACGAATGCACTCTAAGAGCCTTAATGCCCCCATAGCGTCAACGTCAGCGGTGTATTCTGGTACGTCAAATGAGACACGCACATGAGACTGTGCTGCTAGGTTATATACCTCGTTAAATATGTGNGTATCAAACAGCCTGACAAGGCTGGCAGTATCAGTTAAATCACCATAATGAAGATGCAGTTTCTCATTGCCGTGTATTTTTTCTATTCTTTTTAGTTCGTCAGATGATGTGCGGCGGCGTAGTGC
>FUFK010044170.1_pt1 | contig 13536 bp, 10 predicted proteins | sample 1021851 | NCBI WGS metagenome assembly FUFK01 (sample SAMEA51879418, study PRJEB19060) | metagenome | reverse complement strand
ATGCCAAAAGCGACCATCAGATAAGCCGCCAGAGAGTAAATTACAGGTCCATATTTAGAGATAATATAAAAAGACAGGTAGTAAGCTAAACCTGAAATGCAACAATGAAGTAGTAAGAACAAAAACGACCGGTTCTCTAAAGTTGAGGATAAAAGTTCGGTCTCTTGAAATACCGCAACGTAAAGCCAAATCGGAATAGAGCCAAAGATCATCATCCACGCCGCTGCTTGCATTCGGGAAAAGTCTTTGGGCAGATTTATCGAGATGAAGATCACATTTGAGGCGTAGAAAATAGTTGATAAAAGGATAAGGATGATACCAATAACTGACGAAGACAGCAGAGATTCCTCTGTAATCTCAACGCCTGCAATAATGGCCACACCAACAAGGCCAAAAAAAACCCCGGCAAAACGTTGGAAAGTAAAAATCTCCTGTTTACATATCAGTGAAAGCAAGTAAATCATGATGGGGATGCCACTGATCATCGCAGATGCGATGCCAACATCTACAGTTCTAATGCCGTTGAAAAATATGATATGCGGAACCGTAATTCCAATAAACCCGCCGATCAGGGAGAATCTAATAACTTGCATTTTGAGTGGTTTGATTTTTCCAAGAACAAAATTTATGGATAAAAGTAGAACACCGCCAATAAAAGATATTGTCGCGGCATACATTACNGGATCGACACCGCTCAAGACTACTATTTTTGANATTGCAGGTACGCTGCCACGGACTGCGCCGAGTGTCATAACAAATAACAATGCATAAAAGGTATGAATTGAAATTATTTCTTGGCCCCCCATTTATTTGCAGTGTCAGTTCTGCTGTACGCAATATCGCAGATTAAGTCTACCAGAAGACTTATTTTGAGTTGAACAATAGCTATGTAAGGTGTTGATCGTAGCAAAGGAGCGATTTCAAAGTGACGGAAAAACAGAGTGTTTTGATTAGCGCAATGCGATATGAGGCTAAAGACATATTAAGCGTCGAGATGGTTTCTGCTCAGGGTAAAAACCTAGTTCAATTCAGCGCGGGTGGNCATATTGACGTTTTTTTTCGTGAAGGCTTGGTGCGACAGTATTCACTGATCAACGATCCAGAAGAAAAAAATCGCTACCAATTTGCAGTTCTGTTGGAGAAGCAGGGCCGCGGTGGATCAGCTTTTGTCCACAAGTCGCTTCGTGTGGGTGACGTTATAGAAGTCTCACAGCCTCGGAATAATTTTAAAATAAATGACGATGCAGATTCTCATGTTTTTGTTGCTGGTGGTATTGGAATAACCCCTTTTATTTCCATGGCACACCATTGCCGTCGTCACGCTATACCCATAAAATTGTATTATTGCGCGAGAGCACCTGAGACAACAGCATTCGTTGCTCAGCTGACTGAGATTTTTGGAGAAAATACTCAGGTGCATTACGACGGCGGTGATCCATCTAAATCAATTAATCTGACTCAATTGGTCGCAAAAGAGAAAGGATCACAACTTTATTGCTGTGGGCCACGTGGTTTAATGGACGCATTGTCAGATGTGGTTGACCTGCATGGTGGTTCGTTATTAACAGAGGATTTTAATCCTGCGACTGCCAAGACTCAAACCGAGAACTCNAACGATGGAGGATTCACTGTTGAGCTTTTGCGCTCCGGTGTGAGCGTTGATGTAGTTCCGGGGCAAACAATTATCGAGGCACTTCAAGCGGCGAATATAGAAGTTGAAACCTCTTGCGAGGCAGGCGTTTGTGGCACTTGCGTGGTTGATTATGTCGATGGTGAACCCATCCACAACGACGTCGTCTTAATGCCAGACGAGCAAGAGAAATCTGTGGCTTTGTGCGTTGCTGGTTGTAAATCTAAAAAACTGGTCGTGGACCTATAGTCTGTAGAATTATCTTGTCAATTATTTCTATGCGGCTGTTCATCAACATATGAAAAAAAATTGAGTAACGCNGTATCAAACTCATAGGGTTTTTCAACTAGTGCTAAATGAGAGGCATTTTCAATTGTAATTAGTTTTGCATTTGCGCATGTTTNGGCGATAAGTTTGGCCTCTGATAGNGGTGTTGCTTTATCTTCAGCGCCTGTGATCAGTAATAAAGGTGCCTTGATATCTGAAAGTCTGTCTGTGATATCAAAATCGCGCACAGCTATTGTCGCTGCAATATATCCTTCTATCGGTGTTTTGGCGACCATGGTATGAATTTCCTTGACTATCGAGGGATGCATAGTCGGAAAGCCATCGGCGTACCAACGGGCATCAAGCTCGTTGAACATTGAATCTAAGCCGTGAATTTTGATGTGATTAATGCGCTTTTCAAAGGCAGTGCTGTCCAGTACCTTTGCACTCGCACCGGCCAAAACTAAGCGCTTAACACGATTAGATGAATTAGAACTCAGCCACAGCCCAATCATGCTTCCAAGGGATAGTCCTACGAAGTGAAAGGAAAAAATATCAAGGTGATCTAAAAGAGTGAGAATGTCTCTTGCGANAATTTCGATGGAATAAGGAGTGGTAAAAATGTCTGACTCGCCATGACCACGGAGATCACAACTGACTATGTGATAGCTGTCCGAAAGTTGTTCAATCTGTCGATCCCATAATGATTGATTGGCTCCAAGTGAATGACAGAAAAAAATTGTCTCGGCGTGACGTTTGCCGATAGTTCGATAAACCAAGTTACCATCGCTCAAAGATAAAATGCTTTTCATGATCGAATTTAATTATTGTTATTTTGCTCAATAATGCAGTAGGAGCCTATAAATGACCAGACGATTTCAAAATTTCATTAACGGGCGATCCATTCCGCCAAACAGCAATGATTGGATTGACAGTGTAAATCCAGCTACCGGTGAAGTTTGGGCTCAGATTGCNAGGAGTAATGTTGTTGATGTAAGGCTTGCTGTGGAGTCTGCGAAGAGGGCTTCTGAGCAACATGATTGGCGGTATAATTCTGCTAATAGGTCCAAAATTCTCCACGATATTGCTGATCGGCTGGATAGCGAGCACCAGAAGTTGATTGAAATTGAGATAAATGACAACGGAAAACGGATCCGAGAAGTCAAAGCTCAAATGTCAGGACTCGGAGATTGGTATCGTCATTTTGCTGTTGCATTGGTTCATATGGAAGTTGAGAAGTTAAATCTTAATCTAGATGGTGTTTCAGCCTATTTGGATCTTATACCGTATGGAGTTGTTGGCGCTATTACTGCTTGGAACTCTCCTCTTATGATTGCGGCTTGGAAAGTTGCACCAGCGCTTGCGGGCGGCAACGCTGTTGTAATTAAGCCATCAGAATTTGCCTCTGCCTCCACAGTTGTTTTTGCTGAGTTGTTGTCCGACATCGTGCCAGATGGATTAATAAATGTTGTGACTGGTTATGGAGACGAGGTTGGCACCGCAATTGTTGAATCTGATGAGGTTAAAAAAGTCTCGTTTACAGGGTCGGAGATCGGTGGATCAAAAGTTGCCGTGACTGCTGCAAAACACGTCAAACCGGTTACATTAGAACTCGGCGGTAAATCACCGCAAATTGTCTTTAGGGATGCAGATCTTGAAAACGCAATTAATGGCATCATGTCTGGCATCTTTTTATCAAACGGACAGAGTTGTGTTGCTGGATCGAGGTTAATCATTCACGACAAAATCAAGCAATCTTTTGTTGGTCGTTTACAAGAAGAATTGGGACGACTTCAGTTTGGTGATCCGTTAAGTGAGGACACTGACATTGGTCCAATCGCGAATAAAGCACAATTTGATAAAGTGTTATCAATGATAGGTCGGGCAAAAAAAGAGGGTGTTAAAATAACTGCAGGTGGTTCTAAAAAAGTTGTTTCTGGATTTGAGGGTGGTTTTTTTATTGAACCGACAATCTTGGAAAATGTGTCTGCCCATAATGAGATTTGGCGCCATGAAGTGTTTGGACCTGTGCTTTGTGTGCANGGTTTTTCCAATGATGATGAGGCTGTCAGCCTTGCTAATGATACAGAATATGGTTTAGCCGCTGGGATTTGGAGTGTTGATGAGGAATTTGCCAACAAAATCGCAGCTAAAATTGACGCGGGGACNGTCTATATTAATCACTACCGGTCAGTCAGTGCATGCGCACCTGTTGGCGGCGTAAAAAAATCCGGTTATGGTAGGGAATTAGGCCCTAATGCAATTAGGGATTTCATGCAGGAAAAAGCGATTTGGTTAGGCAAGGCTGTTATGCCGAATCCTTTCGGTTAACGAAGCTTTTCACAAAGTGATTTGGAATACCAAAATTGACTGTCACTAGCAGCAACGCTATCTTGCACCTTAGATCTATTACTAAGTCTATGCGTGCTGCGCTAGCTCAAGGAGTTGAAGATGGAAGATGGAAGGCCAAAATTTGATCCCAGTTTGCCAAAGGGCAATTTTAGAGGTCATGCCAAGCAGTATGTGTGGTCAGAAAAGCCCGACCCTTTGCTAGCNGAGGTTGGCCCGGGAACTCCGTGTGGAGAATATCAACGTCGCTTCTGGATGCCGATCGCAATGACGAATCAATTTTCCGATAAGCCATACAGGGTAAGAGTGTTAGGCGAAGATTTGGTACTATTTCGGGAAAAAAANGGTCGGTTAGGATTAGTTCATTTGCATTGCGCGCACAGAAATATGTCGCTGGAATTTGGTATTATAGAGGAAGGCGGCATTCGGTGCAGTTATCATGGATGGAAATATGACATTGATGGAACCATCCTTGAAACACCGTGTGAACCACCTGCAAGTAAACTTAAAGAAAAAGTATGTTTGGGCGCTTATCCTGTAATTGAATATAAAGGTTTGGCTTTCACCTATATGGGACCTGCNGACAAGACACCTCCGTTTCCATTTTATGATACATTCGATGAGGATGGTGACGAGATCTTGCCTTATCTAATCGACTCCCCGTGCAATTGGCTCCAAGTGATGGAGAATGCCTGGGACCCGTTCCATACTGTATATTTACACACCAAAGCAGTGCGCTCTCAATTTATTGAGGCATTTGCTGAGTTACCTCGTATAGAGTATTTCTCGACTGAGATCGGAGACTTTTATACGAATACTCGGCGAGTTGGAGACATAATTTGGCTTAGAATACATGACAAAGTGTTGCCATCATTTACACAAAATGGTGGGCATTTTCCTACGCCGGATAAATCGCTCTATTTTGGTCGATGCGGTTTGTCCCGTTGGGTTGTTCCAATCGATGATGAGAATACTCGAGTTATTGCTTGGCGGCATTTTAGGGAGGGAGAAGATCCCCAGGGCCTGACAAATCGTGAGGAAGTTGGCTTCGGAAAAACAGATTTTTACGGCCAGGGCCCTGACCGTTCTTATGAGCAAATGCAGTCTGATCCTGGAGATTATGACGCCTGGGTTTCGCAAGGCCCGAAGAATATCCATGCGCGGGAAAATTTGTGTTTCACAGATCGTGGAGTAGCAAAAGTAAGACGCAAATTGAAAGAAGCTATACTTGAAGTGCAAAATGGTGGTGACGTTGTTCAACCGGGCCATCATTTCGATAACCCTATCCCCACTTACGGTGGAGATACAATGCTAAAAATTCCTGTTCAAAAAGATCGAGATGATGAAGCAGTTTTGCGCAAGGTAGCACACGATGTTGCCGAAATTTACACCAGTGCAGATCATCTTTTGGGTAAAGAGCGAGCGGACTTTATCAAGAAAAAGCTTATTGCGTACGAAGACAGTTGGAATTGACCTTTAGTGATATGATGTTGGCTAATCATCACCCAAGAGATTTACTGGCTTTCGATAAGATTTCCGTAACTCAACCATTTTGGCGTGGTTTTGAGACAGCTAAAAGTCAAATCGGCATTGAAGAAAACGTGTTTCTTCATGCTGGACCGGCTTTCACCACGGTTGATGAAATATGTCAGCCTATTATTAACTCTGCCGCTGTGGGCGCGGTTTTTGAGGGTTTGACCAAAAGTCTTGATNATGCAGTTAATATGGTTCGTTCAGGTGAAATCATTTTGAAACCTGCGCAAGATCACAATGTAGTGACGCCACTCGCTGCTGTTGTGACCCCAAATATGCCGTTGCACTACGTTTATGATGGAAATCATGGCAATCATTATTGTCTTACACCAATTAATGGTGGTACTGGACCAGCGATCAGACTTGGACAAAAATCATATGAAGCCGTCGAGCATTTGCGCTGGATTAATGGTCCTATGCTAGACTTTATGGCCTCCAGTCTCGGTGAGGGCATTGAATTAATCCCAATAGCTTCACACGGTTTGTCAGAGGGCGATGATTGCCATGGTCGAACGATAGCTGCTACGAAACAACTTTTTGAAGAGCTAAAAAGCCGTGTTCAAAGTGGAATTGTAAGCTCTGAAATAGCAGATTTTTTTCAAAAATCTCCAAGCATGTTTTTAAACCTTTGGATGGCTGCAACAAAAACNATNATGCTTGCAGCNGNNGGCNTNACTGGATCAAGCTTGATTACAGCGATGGGTGGTAACGGGATCAGGATGGGGCTGCAAATTGCTGGGTTGCCAGGTCGCTGGTTCACTGAGCTGGCCTCACCCCCAAATGGTGAAATTCAGGAAAATTTGAATTTGGATAGACGTCTTGGTGCTATCGGTGACAGTGCAGTTGTTGAAGCCCTGGGGCTAGGTGCGATGCAGATCTCATCTGCTCCAGAACAGTTGAAAGTTTTTAAGAACGTTCTGCCCGTCAATTACCAAGCTCGTAGTGATTTCCTTAAGATGGGCAATCACTATGATTTTAACAAAGCAACACCTAAGATTGGTATCGCAATTAGATCAATAAATAATTTTGAGTCGGGTCCTCTTGTTGCACTTGGTATTATCGACAGGACTGGCGATCTTGGTCGCATTGGTGGTGGAATTTATGATCCACCTCTTAAACTCTTTAAATCAGCCATAGATGCATTGGACCAATCGCATGAGTATTGATATTTGTTCAATGTCGGCTGCAAAGATTGCTCATTGTATTTCCATGGGTGAATTAACTGCTGAGGCAGTTATGGTCAGTTACCTTGATCGCATCAATGCGAGAGACAGCGTTGTGAAATCTTTTATAGACTTCGATGCTCATAGAGCTCTCAGTCTTGCGCGTGCATCAGACCAACAAGCAAATAACGGCATCCTCCGAGGCGTGCCTTTTGCGGTCAAGGATATTTTTGATACTGTCGATTTGCCAACTAGTTGGGGCAGTCCAATATATGCCGGAGTTCGACCTCCAAGAAACGCAAGTTGTGTTGAGTTGCTTATTCGCGCTGGTGCGATTCCAATAGGCAAGACAGTTACAACTGAATTTGCTTATTTTTCGCCTGGAGTAACGAGGAACCCTCACAATTTAGAGCACACCCCGGGTGGATCGTCGAGTGGTTCAGCGGCTGCAGTAGCTGACGGTATGGCTGCGCTTGGGCTAGGTTCACAGACAGCGGCGTCATTAACACGACCTGCCGCTTATTGCGGCGTATTTGGATATAAAGCAAGTCAGGGATCGATTGACCTTCAGGGCGTCATGGGTCTAGCTGCAAGCCTTGACTCACTTGGATTAATGGCCCGTGACATTGATGATTTGATTCTAGCGAGGGCTGCACTTTGCGGGACAGCTTTGCCTCACAAAATTACCGGGTATTCACCTCCACAAAAACTGGCGTTTTTTAGGGGGCCACATTGGGAGGAGGCAGATCATTCCACACAAATTAATTGTGTCGCAGCGGTGGACGCTTTGGCGTCATCCGGTCTTTGCGTAACCGATCTAGAGTGCCCACCAGAGCTTTATCCGTTAAGTGAATGCCATAAAACTGTTATGGCGTTCGAAGCGGCACGCGCAAGGTATTTTGAGTTTCGTAATCATCCTAAACTTTTGAGTGATGCATTTTACAGTTTGATTGAGGCCGGACTTTCCACCTCGCGTGCAGATTATGACGCGGCATTAGCTGCACGCGATGCTGCCGAGTCGGTGCTGGCAAATTTACTCCTTACCTATGACGCAATAATCACGTTAGCAGCACCCTCAAGCGCGCCTGTTGGAATTGATTCGACAGGTGACCCTTTGTTCAGTCGAATGTGGACATTGATGAGGGTGCCAACGGTAACTCTTCCTTTTGGTCGTGATGCTAATAATTTACCGTTGGCGTTTCAGCTTGTCGGCGGATTTGGTGCCGATGAGCGGCTGTTGGCGAATTCACGGTATATTGCAGAGCAACTCCAAATTACTTGTACAATACCGGGGCTTTAGTCCAACTTTTCACTCAATGTTGTATTGTTCGCGGGCCAAATCACCAAGCCCAGCTTTGTCGAGCTTGTCCAGCGGTGCCAAAAAAGTCACCTGAATAACACCTGGTGCGCGGCCAATTTCAATCGCGCCGTTTATTGTGACTCGGTTTCGTACCTCTGGAATCCCCATGCCAAGAAGCTTTGCGGCGCGATCAAGCCCGTTTTCAATAGCTTCATTCAAGTTGGCGGCTGTGCCGACTATGGAAATGGGGGCAAGTNTCTCAAGNTCCTTNATATCCCAAGATGATGCAAGNCTTGCACCTTTTTTGCGTTCATCGGCGGTTAACGGTTTGGCGAGAGGTGGCAAATCCTCTTCCAAGGGAAATAGCACTGGTCCGTCAATAGCAAAGCACTTCAGCACTTCAACATGCAATGTCACGCTTCCTGAGACATCCATGGTGTGGCCTGCAATTTCGCCGTCACCTTGGGCTGCATGCATATCCCCAAGATAAATTCCGGCGCCCTTCACCTTGACAGGCGCAACTAATATTGCACCTGGCCTTACAGCGTCGATATCCATGTGACCATCTGTTTTATGTTTTATCAATTCTTCGTACGAGATTGAATAGTGATGTGGTGCGTCCACCAAAAAGCTTCCAAAATCACCTGCGTTGTGGGAGTCAGGCATAGCAATCGAGGGTATCGTTCCCAATTGTCCAAGAAATGGCCTCATTCTGACCATTACCGCAGGCATGTCTGATGGCGCGTAATGCAAAATCGAATGCTGCTGGGAATTGTCAGGAAGAGCGGCATAATGATCTGCTTCGGCNGCTACTTTTTCGGCTGAACTTTTGGGAAGTGTGACACCAACATTATTGCTACCGTCAAACGCAACTGTGTATCCATGTATTATTTCAAAAGGTTTTACCGGGTTGTTGCATGCCTTACATTTTACAGAGTCCTGCCCAATGCCCTGAACGTACGTCTCGGGCCAAACCTTATCACAAGTTGGACATCTTGCTGCAACATATGGATCGCCTAAACAGTAGCCATCGGGCGAGGTGTCATGGCCGGAAGCGGTAGCTATCGACGTAACAGTGATGTCTCTTATACGAATGATAACTCCATCGCCGGGTTCTGCGCTATCAACATAAACAGGTTGTGTGACTTCATGACCACCTCTCAGCCTTGGAGTAATCATTGGCCCCCAACACCCTGGCGCGGTGTTAGCAATAATTGTCCCGCCATTTTCGACGGGTCCGAGCATAGGCTTGTTAGGGTCTAAAACACTGTTGGTGAAACCCTCAACGATGAGACTTCGCTTACTGGCACCTGATATTTTTGCCTCATCTGGCATACATTCCTCCCTAAATTCGCGTGTAACAGTTTTTTTAGTTTTTTGAATTCGGATACAGTTTTGGTTCAGTCAGTCAAAACTTTGACTTAAATTAGTAAAAAAACGTTAATAGAAAATGTAAAGCTCGTCTATGGCTTAAGAAGATTTGTCGTAACAATCTAATCGCANTGCGCATAGTGTAAAAATTGTGANAATAGCAACGGTCNGTGTGGTNCGCTCCNTCATTCTACAGTTGATGAAATTTAGAGGTATGCCATGAGTTTTATATAATATTTTCATTAGATTAGGAAAATCTGATTAAGCAACAAAGATGCTCCGATAACAATCAACAACCAGTTTGCCAAAGTCTTGAACCAACTGACTGGCGCTTTTTTAAAAATGTTTGAACCAAGCCAAGCGCCAAACAGTGAAAATGGTAATATGAGAACAAGAAAGTAATAAAACTTTGTTTTCAATTTCACCTAAAATACCGAGCGACGATGCTGTCACCAAGCACATAACCCAAATAGGAAATAGTATATTCGCTCTTTGTGCAGTAGCGGTGATAGGCGCTGCCAAGAAATAAACGACAAGAATGGGTCCAGACGGCACTCCAAAACCACCCATCACACTGCCACAAATCACACCCAAAATTACGCTGGTCGTTCGGTTTCTCGGTCCTTGGTATGAAAAACCAGACATGAGAATACAGCCAGATACTAAAACAAAAAGACCGATGCCGAAGACTACAAATGATGGGTCTGCCGAGGTAAGAAATATGACTCCAACCGTGTTGGAAATAATTATCCCAATGCTCAGTGGGAGCGCCTGAGACCACTCGACATCTCTGGCTACCTTGAAAACAACTGGTGACAAACTCAATACTGAGCAAAGCGTCGTTATCGCAATTGCGTCCACAGGGCCAAACAATATTGTGAATAGAGGAACCATTATTAGCGCGCCACCAAATCCGACATAGCTGGTCAAAGCTGCTGCTGTGATAGCTATTAAAACAGCTAAAATCAGTTGAGGATCAATTATTTCGAGCAAGCGGATAACCTCTCATATGTTCTCAAATTGACGAAAAGTTGGAATATCTGTCGCGGTATTGAATAAATTTGATGGTTGAAATTAGCAGATTTGAAATTCAGATCAGGAAAGTCTGTTANTTCTATTTTTCCAGTCTTTTATTGCATCGCTCAATCGTTGGAAAAGAAGGTTTATCTCTTGTTTAGATATTATCAGGGGAGGTGCTAGCACAATCGTGTTGCCTATTGCCCTGATAAACAGTGAATGTTTTTGCGCACAATGCATCAACTCATTTCCACTATCTTTCTCTGAGACATTTAGGTCGAAGGCTCCCATTAATCCGATGCTGCGCACGTCTGCTATGATGGGGTCAGCTGAAATGTTAAAAAGTTGTGCTCTGAAGTCTTGGCTAACGTCTCGGACATGATTGATTATACCGTCCTCTTCAATTATTTTTATGGCCTCAAGTGCAACAGCAGCACCAACAGGATGTCCTGAATTTGTAAAACCATGACTAAACAGACCTATTTTATGAGAGAGATCGATGAGGCTTTCATTAATCTTTTTGTTTGTGAAAACGGCTGAAATAGGAAAGTAAGCAGANGATAATCCCTTTGCCACTGTCATTATGTCAGGAAACATGCCCAATGTCTCTGACCCGAACATATTTCCAGTGCGTCCAAAACCACAAATCACCTCGTCTGCAATGAGTAAGACACCATACTTTGACAATATTTTTTGGACTTTTTCGAAATAGTTTTTTGGTGGAATTATGACGCCTCCGACACCCATAACGGGTTCAGCGATGAATGCCGCAATTGTCTCTGGGCCCTCTCNTAANATTAAATCCTCCAAGTTCGTCGNCAATCTTTCTACGAAATCTTCTGTGGTCTCCTTCTGAAGTTTGTGTCTGTGAACATCGGGCTCAGTGACAAAAATTATGTCAGGTATTTCTGCGTTTTGGTGCTCGTGCATCATTGGTGAACCAGACATTTGGGCAGAATAAATTGNTGAACCGTGGTATGACTTTTGGTGAGCTATAATTTTTTTTCGACTGGCCTCCTCATTAGAACGGTGAAAACTCCAGGCGATTTTTACAGCGCTCTCATTTGCCTCTGAACCCGAACACGCAAAAAATACATTTGTGAGTTGCGCTGGACTTAAATCAATTAATTTTTGTGCAAGTTGATTGAGCGAAGGTGTGCTTCTTCCACGGAATGCATGACTGAACGGTAAGATCGACAATTGTCTATGGGCGGCCTCCGTGAGCCGTTGTTGACTGTATCCAAGTGTTGCGCACCAAAGGCTTGACATCGCATCAAGATATTTGGCACCCGATGAATCAAAAAGATAAATCCCTTCACCTTTCTCAATAACAAGAGGACTGGAGTCAGATGTCAAATGAAGATCCGTAAAGGGATGAATCTGTGGTCGAGCCTCTGGCTTTTTTGTATCCCCCATGAATTCACACTCCATCTTTAGTTGCATATTAGACTCAAAATTGTCGCTATTGAAACTTCGGCTAATAAAACTGTTAAATTTCGGAGATCAGTAGAGTAGGTCAGTAAAGAGGATATGAGAAGTTTAGTGCAACTGGAAGAATGTTAATGCCATCTCGCGTTCCGATAGTTTGGCTACTAATTTTGCTACAAAGGCGGCAGCGAAATATTTCCCTCAACACGGTATAAGTTAATCCGGTCCCTATCATTCTCTGGACTTGTGTTATAGGTGAGTAGGTAATTACGCCGAAAACTGCGTGTTTGGCTGAATCCAAATTCTTTTGCAATCGTGGATATTTTTTCGTTGGTATATAACACAAGTTGACGAGCCGCTCTCATGCGTAACGATCTGTAAAATGCTGTTGGGCTATGGTCCGTTGAAGATTTAAATAGCCGTTCAAGGTGCCTACTAGTCAAGCCAACGGACTTTGAAATTTCTTCTATGCTTAGTGGTTCACTGATGTGTTTTTGCATCAAATCGACCGCATCATTCACCAATTTTGGCAGTTTTNCCTTGGTNCTAGAATCATCTGGAAGNGGTGTGATTTGACTTACACCGGTTTTTCGCATCATAGGATGTTGGAACCAGCATGCGACCTCTGTCGATACATTTGAACCCAGCCGATTTTCAATTAAATTAAGCGCCACCTCAAAACCTCCAGCAGAGCCTGACGCAGTCACGAAAGATGAAGAAATTTCAATAATCCGATTGGANAACAAATAATCNGGAAATTCCCTTTCGAAAGCAGCTTGATAACACCAGTGAACTGACAACGGAACTTGCACGGCCAACTTGGTTCTTGCCAATGGAAAAACTCCGCCACTAACTGAGCAGAGTACACAGCCATGACGAGACAGATGACGCAAACGGCCGAGTGATTGTGTGTTTTTGAATTTACATTTTGGTGGTGATAGGAGAACTAAATAGTGCGGCACAGGTTCAATCGATAAGGCGTCTGCAACATCAAAGGTTATGGCCGCACTAGCAGTAACCGGCAACCCATCTTCTGATAAAAGTTGCCATTTAAATACATTTGAACCTGAGATTTCATTAGCAACCCTAAGGGGCTCTATCATGGAGGTCAGGCATGCCATTGGAAATCCGTCGAAAATAAGAAAGCTTATGTTTGTTGTTTTCACGTATTAATTATCCATGCTTCTACCAGAAATTTGCATCTTCACCGGAACTTAGGTTATTTTCGATATTATTCAATTAAACTTTTGGTGAAGCGCTATGCCCGCATCTCGGCAATCCCCGAAACTGAAATTTGGGCAGGATCCGCACGCTACTCGGGAAACCAGTGAGAAAGTGCTTGAGGTTGCCATTGGCAGGGAAATTCACGCGTTTAGGAAACAGCAAAACATTACAGTTGCCGAATTAGCTGCGGAGACGAATTTGTCGATCGGCATGTTATCAAAAATTGAAAATGGTAATACCTCACCATCACTTTC
>FUFK010056167.1_pt1 | contig 13539 bp, 33 predicted proteins | sample 1021851 | NCBI WGS metagenome assembly FUFK01 (sample SAMEA51879418, study PRJEB19060) | metagenome | reverse complement strand
TAATTCGTATGCCATCATCACTAATTCATAAAGATAGTCATACTGAGATGATGTAACCTCAATGTTTAATCCTTCGGGAAGTCTCATAATCTTAGGGGTNATTTACTTTTATTATACTATGGGGTTGTTCGCTANGCAACCCCCAGTAGACAGTNTGCAAAGATNNNCTANAGATAACCTGCGAACTCCATTCCTGGTTCATCATAGAACCAAGAGAATGAAAGGTCTGGGAACATTTCACGCAACCTTTTACAAATTGGTTCGGGTGGACTCCAAGCAGTATCAAAAGTGAGTTCTAATTGTTCGGAGTCTTCATATCCAACATCAACGGAGTCTGCGGTGATATCCCACTTCGTTCCCCAGTTCTGAATGTTCCAATGATACCAACGATCATCATTCTTTCCATCTGGGAAATTATATGTTTCCCATATAACCTCACCTTTTGGATTCTTCATTCGTTCTAATTGTGGGAACTCTCCTTTCTCATTCGGGAGTCTCTTCCAGTCTGGTGACTGAATGATATGATTAAAAATTGATTTTTTATCTGAGAATATTTCAGATACTTTAGAGATGTCTTCTTCTTTTCCAAAGACTGTGACTCTGTTGTTGCACCAATTAGGCATAATACTTAGGGGTAGTTGTTTTAATTATAATGGATAGGGTTGCAAAAAGCAACCCCGAAGTATAAAATTATTGTAAAGAATACCCTGCAATAGGTTCTCCAAACAATTCATCTAATGGATCATATACTGCATGAAATCCGTCAGTTTTTAATTCGTCAAAGTATGAATCCTCTTCATACTCATCAGGGAACTCTTCTTCAACGTCGTAACCAATGTTTAACTCATCTTGTAATTTGAGTTCGTTGTAATCTTCAATAGTCATAAGGGGTTGTATGTAACTATTAATATAATAACACGAACAACGACCAGTGCAACCACTAGTGGACAGTTTATAAAGTGGCACACTCCAGCTTGAATCCAGTTTCCCATGTATTATAATAAGTATATAAGCAAAAGAGGTGGGAAGTATCACCGAAGACGAAAAAGTTCGACACGGGGGCAGCCTGCTTTTTTTTATAAAAAACGGGGGATACTATCACCCCTAAGACTTTTTTCAAAGGGGTTACAGGCGATCCTGGTGGGAGCAGTTCTGTATCATGTGATACATTATAACCCTTTCTCCTCCAATAGTGGTGCAATCGTGGTTTCTAAGAATGTGAAGTAGTCATTTTCTGNGAATGGTGCATTAATTTGATTTAATAACCAATTCACNCCATACACNTTCAATCCNTTATTATTATACTTGGTGAGTTCCTTTTGTGGAATGTCTCTCACAACTGGTACGAAGTACGCTCCNTCATCAGCACCTAANGCANNTTTNACTTCNTTNATCTTTTTGTTNGATGCTTTTACCTTCTCACTATCAAAGTTTAAGTTGCATTTACTCTCTAGGTAGTAGTTCACTCCATCAACTTCAGATACGAAATTATGNTCAATCTGTCTCATTTTTCCGTTGACTTCGATTAGGTTATTATCTTCGATTAAGTTTGTACTCTGACTATCTGAGATAACTTTGTTCCAGAATTGTTCTATACGTTCTCCGAATGCGATTAAAATACTTTGAGATGATTGACGCTCCAAACCTAATGCTGCAAGAGTATAACTTTCTGACTGTCGAGGTTTAATTCCTTCGATTAATGGTAGTAGAGTTTCGTTTAAGTAGTTCATTGTAGGGGTTAACTTATCTATAATATAACCCCATACAATCACGAATGCAACCAGTAGTGGACACTTCATGAACTGGCACACTATAGATGTGTTTGGCATCGTGGTAATTGCCACTTGATTTTCTTTTCTCTGTTTGCTATATCAAAACAGATCTCACACATACAATCAACGTGCGGGAATGCGTCCCGCCAGTCGTAATCCTCCTCTAATGGGGAGTCCCAATAGTAATAGCAATCGGGTTGATAGTCTTGTATACAATGATCGGAGTCTTTTGGGTACTCCATCTCTTTGCGGAACTCCTCATCGAAGTTTCCGCATACGTCACAATAGGCACCCATTAGACTTTCATTCCGTCAGTAAATGGTTTAATCTGCCCGAAGTCCGAGATGAACCATTCCCAGTTTTTTTGAATGACTCTGGAACCTTCACGAAACTCTTCGAGTAGTGCATTAATTCTCGATTTGGTGGTTACTGTCTCCCACCCGCAACTACTCACGAATAGATCATTAGTTGCTGTATCTAACCATGCAATACAGTTNCCGTGAAGCAAAACGTTAACTTCAGTTGTNATGCCATTCTCTTTGAAGCATCTCACGGTAGTGTTTGAACCCGCCCAGTTCTTTCTGTGCCTGATTGCGTAGTTCATTTGCTCTTCAACTTTTCTCATAGGGGTGTTTGAGTAACTATTAGAATAATAAACGAGATTGCACCGCAATGCAACCCCGTGTGTGCCAGTTATCTAACTGGACTAAACTTNCTTGAATAATAACCNATATTNGCAAAATCTCTCTTCAAGGTACATACTTGAACTATGTCTGCGAGACATGAAAGATTTTCTGGTGTATTAATCTCCTCCCAGTTTTCCCAATCTGAAACGGGGATGGCATTGTCCATGTCATAGTCTCCCGCTGTGCAAAATGCTGGTGCTGACATGAGTAAACCAATATCATTAATCCAAAAACCCATTCCAAATATTGGACTATACCAAATATCTGGCATTGGCATTTCTGAAACTTGTGGGGAATACATAAACAAAATTTAACTTCATTCCTACTATACTATCTCTGAGCATAAAAACAACCCCCAATGTGACAGTTTATAAAGTGGCACACTAGAGGTTGATCTAGGATTATAATCGATTATAATAAGTATATAATTTACAAACTAGGGTCTGGGGTAGGACTGTCGCAAAACTTTCGTCACTCCCCGAGCCTGCAAATAGGCGGTGGTATCGAGGATGAATTTTGGATGTGACGATCCGACAGCTGACACAAGACCCCCTATGAAATGTGCCACCTGCCGAACTGTCACAACACATCGTGCGGCTCCCATGTCCATGTGCTAGTATGGATATATCTGTCTGAGTTGCCCCAGTCAATACCTAGCATAATGATCATGTTTTCTCGCACATACTTTAATCTCGATGTGTATGTACATATGATAGCACATATCTCGACGAGATGCTATGTATGTGTGCATATGCTGACAGGTCTCGACTAGATGATATGAGACTATCTCGACTAGATTTCCTATGCTCATACAGTATATGAGATGTAGAATGATGATGAGTATCTCGACTAGATTTGATGATGAAATCTCGAACAGATCTCGAGACATGCAAATCTCGATATGAGAATTATATATGTCTCGACTAGATTTTTATGTGTGGGTATCAGGATTTTTTCGCCCCGTGACTTGACAAACTGCCCGTTTCATGCTACGCTCGCTAAGTCCACAACATCCAGACACATTCTAACCAGAATACCTACAGATTATGAACAGATTACTCAACGAAATAAAACACGCATTTATATTTAAAAAACCTTTTATAAATGTATTTTCGCTGTTTTCTGTATCATTATGTACCATTTTGCCCTCTGAGAACCTCCATGTGCTTCTAAACAGATTATAGCATATAATTGATGTAAAAACAACCACTTTTATATCANNTTAACACATGAAAATAGTCTTAAAATGATACAATTAAGAATCCTATAATTTAGGTCTATGTTTGGTATCAAACTTAGTTGATGTCTCCTTCATATCGACTACTCCAAATGGTTAAACTGTACTTCGTTCCACTCTCTAATAATGATGATGAATGACCATGAGTTACTTGACCAGGAAATAGTAAACACTTCCCAACTGGTATGTCTTTATTGTTAAACTTTTGTCTTGGAAACTCTAACAATCCACCAGTATAATCATCATTNAACTTNACACTTCCAGTAACTAAACTTGCATCATTATGAACTCTCAATTCTCTCTGTTTATCCATTTCATACTTGATCAAAAAAGCATCCCTCAATCCCCACATATGACAGGGATGCCAGTACTCCCATACAATCTCATAGACGATTTCATTCCAATGTTTTTCCAGTTTCTCCCATTGTCCAAACTCTTTCAATCTTAAATCCTGACTTGGTACTTTATCTCCCTCCATGACACGAAATGTTTTCTTCTCAGCAAGTGAAATCATATCCTCACACATATCTTTGCTCATAAAATCAATGAGTANTATATCTGGGGATAGCACTTCATATTTTCTTGTAGGNATATAATTAAATCCATAGTAACGATTATAGACTTTGCCCATCCACACCTTTTGTTTCTCTCCTCCATTACCATGATATGCACAAGTANANCAACCTGTGACAGGATTANAGAGTTGTCCGTTTCTCACTTCAATCTGTGGTTCATAGCAAGTGAATATATAACCCTCTACATCACACGCTATGTCATACTTGCCTGTCAGGTGTTGTTTCTGAACATACAACTGGTCATCGCCATCATTCGGAATATGCTCCTCNAANATNNTCTTCAGTTCTCCAATNCTTGCAACGTATGTACCTGAGTTAAGATACTGATATGGGGTCTCCTGAGTATTGTTTTTTGCCTTCAGTTCCTCCGCTAGTGTCTCGTCTGGCCAGCAAAAACGCTCGGAAGAAAAAATCGCTCGCTCGGAAAATTCCATGAACCTGTAAGTAATTTCTTCNATACTCTCTGAGAGAAAGGTATCGTAACCATCAAAGAATACTAAAACATCGGAGTCTTTTTTGTCTGCGATATACTCTTTGACTAAGTTAATCTTATGTCCTCCTCCCTTCCCTGCTTCCATCACTCCACCTTCCCACTTGAATATTCTTTCCTATGTTAATGATTGTCGAATCTTTCGCCTTTGCACTTTCAAACAACTTGAGTGCTTTTGTCTTATCTGTGGCAACTGTAACTGCGTGTGTCTTAAAATCTAAAAAGTAATCATAACGTGACTTTGCAAGTACATCACTTCCTCCATCCTCACGACTTACTGGTTCGACCACGTTCTCCTTATACCCTGCCACCTTGATTTCTGGCATCTTGAGTGGTAGNTATTCATCAACTGGTATAATGTTACATTTGATGACATCATTGACTAATACCCTTGCAGCTTCGGGTCTGATCATATATGCTAATGTCCAGTAGGGATATACTGGGATTACCAAGTCATCATTAATNTCTTTTGACTTATCCATTTCCTTCCATCCAAGATAAACAAAGTCATACTTNAACTTGCTTATCTCTTCCACATCAAACTTATCTGTCAGTATTGCATCATCTTCTAAAACAATTATTGGTTCATTCTTTTCAATACATTTGTTCCATAAATGCCAATGCGATAGAAAACATCCGACCTCCCCCTTTGTGAGTGGTGTTTTGAGTATTGGGTCAATCCAATTATGATCGGTATCAAAACCTTGAGATAGTAGTTTCTCATATCCGACCTTATAACCTTCTACCGCCTTGAACAGTTCATATTCAAGATATGGGTTGTTTGCATTGAACCTCTGCATCCTGTCCTTGCGGTCAGGTAAATTAATTACAAATGTTTTCATTGTACGTCAGCATAACGATTTTCTTGAGAGTGATACATTTGTGTATTTGTATCTTCTCTTCGGTTTTTGATGTATTCAAGTTCATGCCAATTAAAATGATAGCACAACATTAATACATGATTCTTCTTATGTAAAGAAGTCTTCTGTTGTTCGTAAGGCATATCCCTTACACCTAACTCAATGGTTATGTAATGCTCAACCTTTGGAAATCCTCTCTTTTGTGGTTCTGGGTCACATTTAAAGTAAACCCATCCCTCATGAACCATGCCGAGTGCAGTAGTCCATCTTACATAATCATCAACTTGGGGTTCGTACATTAATCGGGAATTGCTCTAAGTTCATCGGGGTTGACACCTTCTGCCAACATTTTCTCTAACCACTTTCGTGCTTCATCTTTGGATAATTTGATCGCATTTTGATGAACAACTGACCAACCTGTGGTGTAGTATTGTTCAACTCTGTACTTGCGTGACATGATAACTCCTAAGTAAACTCTGAAATGTAATAGTCAAGTGAAACATTATGTTTCTTTGCTTGATTTGTATAATACATTTGACGATACTTGCGATTACTCTCCCTTCTGAGATAATTCAGTTCGGATACACTTGCTCGCTCAATGTATGACTTAAAGGTAGTTATAAAGGTTTCAATCTCCTCCTCTGAGAGTGGTTCATTTGATTCCATGTAGCACTCTCAATGCTTGGTTTTCCTGTGCTTGATAGATTTTGTTCTCTATCTGCTCAATCATATACTTTTCGTGGTCATCATTGTACTCAAAGTCTTGAACCATGAATTTAAGAAACTCTAACTGTTCATTGTTGAATGTAATCTTTTCCATGCTANNCTCCNTCAAATTCTAANTCAAAGTCCTNTGCNACNNNAAGGAATACATCNTCACTCCANNNCATCATTTCNTCAAATGCACCTTCCTGACCAAAAGTATCTTCTTTTTCCTGTATTTCATCGTGAATGTAATCAGTTACAATATTTCTGATTTCGTCAATGTCCATTGTTTCAACTGTCTCTTTGACGAACCTTCTTGTAAAGGTTACATAATCTTTACTGTTCAATTCGGTTTTCATACTAATACTCCTGATAATGTAAGTTGTGTGTCAGCAAACACTTCTTCTTCAACATCTTCGACTACTTCATTGAACTCTCCAAAGTCCTCAGAATAGTCATCCCATCCATAATCTCCATCATTATAGATTTCAAGTGCGTGTTCCTTACTCCTTGCTTCAATCGTGTAAGTTCCATACTTCTCAAATTTTACGTTGACGTAGTATCTTTTGAGTGTGTTAAGTTGTTTCATAATCAATGGGGGTTGTAAACTTTAAGAATGTAAATTGTGTAAGAAATGGTAGCGATTGCTCCAAGTGTGATTAGTGTTTCCATTACTTGTAAGATGTTAATCTGTGTGGTCTGTTCTCACAATATTTAATAGATTTGATACACCAACCAGTTTTGTCTGTGATTTTTTCAATCAACTCATCTTCTGGGTCTCCACATTGGGAGTCAACATACCATAGACCGATTGCATTTTCTGTGATAAACTGTTGTTCTTCTTTGTCGATAGTGCCTTGACTATCTTCAAAGTCAAATTCAATCTCTTCAACAATGTAGTGCATAGGGAACTCCTTTGTGTATGTACTTATTATAGCAAATCCATATCTTTACGTCTATGGGTAGTGTTCGCTTTTTGATCTGTCACACCCATGCTATCCACAAGTGCATCAACTTTGCTACCATAGTCCTTACCTTCTGATTGACTACTCAAGAAGTCTTCCATATCGTGTTCAATGTTCTCTTCTAACTCTTGGTCATACAATCTCAATGACAGTTCTGAGTTTGATACATCAAAACCCTGTCTGTTCATTGCTTTTTCCACAATGTTCCATATTTTATGAAGTTCATCATCTTCAAGGAATGTCTGAACTGCATAGTAGTGTTCTGTGTCGTAACTCATTAATCCCACTCCATTGTTGGTTGTTTTGCCTTTGCTTTCTCCATTTTAGCATAAAACTTATCAACTGTCTTCTCTAATACTTCAAAGATTTCGTCAACTTCTTCGACTAACTCCTCATCATCATTACCTTGCACATAACCCTCTAGGCAATAGAGAATAGTGCTTATCTGCTCCTCTCTGAGAGTTAGATTAATTGGTGTCTGTGGAAATTCACTTCTTAGTTTTGACATTAGAAAAATCCTCCGTTAACTTCTGCATCCTGTAGTTTCTCAAACACTTGTACTTGTGTTTCTGATAACTCAAAGTCCATGTCTCTCAATAAGTCATAGAGTTTGATAGTCTCATACAGTTCATCCCCTGTAAAGGCAACTGAAATTTTTAGTTCATCAATCATTGTTCGCTTCCTCCAAAACTGTGTGAACATCTATCAAGTCCTCCCAATCATTTAACATATCTGTGTCCTGATACTCAACTGAAGCATCAATAATAGTCTGTACTATTTTGTCAACTCTATCAAAGAGTGTGTCGAACTGGTCATCTGTGAGTGTAATAGTTTTCATTTTAGCAATGCTCCGAAATAACATCCCAAGTAGAGATGAAACTCTCTAACCAGTATTTTTGATTACCTGTGAGTTTACAGGCATTTTCTCCGTAAAGAATGTCATCTGCACTCCAATGTGGTAGATTGTTCTTATCTAACCAAGCATCGTACACATCGCACATGAATAGCATTTCTCTTGACATAAGGGGTTTCTCCTGTGTTATACTACTATTATAGTGGATGTCTGACCACTATGCTATATGATCTGTGACAGTAATTAAACTGTCTCCATATCATACTTTGCTTGCGATTGCATGATAGAATCAATTTTGTCTTTGAGTAGATTTAACCACTCATTTTCATCCTCATCAAGGTTTGCATTATCAATGTAGTAACTTACTGTGTAGTGTAAGGTAGATAGTTCGTAATTGTCTAATTGTTTCATACTGTCTCCTCTCCATAAACTTCAACTCCAAAGTGATTTACAATTACATCTTCAATGCTGTCAATCTGTTCATTAGACATAATGTAAACTAATTCCTCTATCAATACTGGTGCTGAAAGTGGGTCATCATTAATAAGTGATGCTATCTCATATATGAGATTTGCTTTGCGTTGTTCTAAGTTCATTTGTATTTGTAAATCCTATCTTGGTTTTTAATTAAATCAAAATCGACCTTTGGGTTTATGTGTTTATCCCAACCCATTGTAAATGCCTTTTCATATATCATATTCAATAGCACTTCTTCTCTATCAGGTGTTTCACTTGGATTACTAGAGTTCAATCTACTCTCACACATTATTTCATTTTGACCTTCTAGGTGTGTGATGAGTGCGGTCAATTCCATATCATCTAATTTAAGTGTGTGTTTCATTTGTTGAACCTCTGTTCTACTGGTTTTTTAAAGTCGCAATCTGTGTACTCTTTTATCTCTTCAACAACATCCTCAAAGTGATCATCCCAATAGTTGACACACTCATCAACTACCTCATTGTCTGGTAATGCTTCCATGTATTGCATCATGTCATCCATTACATACTGAACTAAATCCTTTGTGTCCATATTGTCCACAAATCTCTCAACATAAAATGCTCGAAGTTCTTGAAGTTGGTTCTCAGTAAGGTTGACTAACTCATCTTTCATTGAGTTGTGTGAGTAGTAAGTAAATGATTTTGAGTCCATCTTAAATCTCCATGTAAACTTCGTCTTCTGGTATCATATTGAGTAAGTGACAGATTTCATCATAGGTTTCTCTACCACTCATACCCATACGTTGATACTCCCAACCTAAGTCATCTATGAGACTATGAAGTTTGTCTCCGTAATGGTTGACTTTGATTTGTTCATCCCCTCTAACTTCAATAATAAAAGTTCTATGGGGTGCAAGTTTTTCTGTTCTTGTGGTCATTAGTTTCCCTCCCAATGATGAAAATTAAATTCAGATATGTCAAGGTATAGTGGGTCATGCAATCTTGCAGTTTGTTCTGGTTCTTCTCCATCAGGGATGAATACAAACTCCTCGCAAAAATACTGTGCAGATCCTATACCAACTTTTTCAATGTGTTGTAGGACTTCATCAATCTCATCCTTGTTATTGTCAAGGACTTTCTTAAGATACTTAATGTCTATCTTAAGTTGTTTTTCAGATGACTTCATAGGGGTTCTCCGTTTGATATACTTATTATAATGGATATGTGGATTGAATACCACATCGGTTGTGACACTAATTAAAGTGTCCACCAATCATATTTGTTAACCATAGAACCACATTGTTGACAACTGAGTGCTGACCAACTAAAATGATATACTGTGGTAACTTTATTACATTCTGGGCATACTATGGTTTTACCCCACATCCCCGCTCTGGTGTACTTTTCAACCTTGCGTGTTGGTGTGATGCTTGAAAGTCTTAAATGTGTGTTAAGTACTTCCTCTGTCCACTCCTGATAACTTGATTTTGTCATTCTGTTTCCTCTGCGATAGATTGAAACTCATAGTCATAGAACATATCATCCATGTCATACTCACTATCTTTGTAGTGTCCACGATTGTAGAGTGAAAGTGCTTCCTCTTCGGTTTCTGCTTCAATACGGATATTAGCATAACCAGTAAACTTTTCTTCAATAATAAATGTTTTCATCTTACTCTCCTACAAACTTGTAGTTGTACTCTTCGAGTAGAATGTCTCTCACTCTTTCTCTGTCAAGTGAGTCTCCATCCCCCCAAGTGCATAGTTTATTACTATCATCAGCACACATTGATAGGTAGTTCTCTGTTGCACAAAGGATGTCGTGCTTATTAAGTGGTTGACCTGTCTCTCTACTCATCATAGGATAGAGTGGGTCATTGACACCGTAAAATGAGTCAACATATTTCACAAAGTTTGTGAGCATATCGTTGAGTTCTGTGCTTGAAGTTCCTGAGTTCATAGGGGTTTCTTAACTATGTACTTATTATAGTCCATCTAATGTCACATACAANATCATGTGTGACAGTAATTTAATTGTCCCAAGCACCTGACGTTAGAAAGTTTAATCTGCTAAACTCATCCCTATCTACTAATTTGTATATACCCCACCTGTTCCACATCACATATCCCTCGCCATCAACTTCATCCATATCATCAAATGATTTCCACCATCCATCGTGTTCACATCTTTTAAGTGCGTCTAATTTAATAGACCTAACTAACTTCCATAGTCTCATTAAGTTAGGGTCAACATTATGTAACTTTGCGATGCGGATGATATTATCCTCTGTGAACCTCTGACCTAATCGAATACAATGATTAAATGTTTTCTTTAATTCCTGTGACTTTTTATTATCAACAAACTGAACCATAGTTGCCATTTGTTTTGCAAACTGACACCTATCATACACAAATGATTGAAACTTTGCGATAGCATTACATTGAACATACAATACTTTGTCCATATCATTTTCAAGTGTATGGTCAAGTGGTATTGCATGAGTATCAAGTAGAGTATCTCCTGTAGCGATATACTCTGTGTGTGGTGCAATAATAATATTGTGTTCTATCTTATATGGAAATAGATAACCTATTGTATTGGGTCGGTAGTAGTCATCGCCACCTAGTCCAAGCAAGTCTCCCTGATAAATCCGATCAGTTCTGACTAAGTTATCAAAACATAAGTGTAACTTATTTGCTAAGTCTGGTTTGTTTGAGTATAATATATCAATCTCTTCGTGAGAGTGACATATCATCTTTTTGACTTTGTTGAATACTGATTTAGTTCCTACAAAAAACTTATCATTCTCAGGGTTAGTTCCCCATACAATAGCAGGGCAACCATCTATTTTGAGTGATACTTTACCCTGTAAAGTAAACCAGTTAATTGCTGATAAGTCTCCAGTAAGGATAGTATCTTCGGGGTGTTCGATGTGTTTGAGTTGCATTTGTCTAAAGAGTAAATTGTGGTAATTTTTTAAAATTATACTTTCCCTTGCTTGACCTACACATATCTCTATTATACATGATATATAGTTCTTCCTGTAACTTAAATGCTTCAAATTCGTGTGGTTGTCTCCTATAATCTAAATCGCTGACATTCATACCTTTATAGTATGTTCTACCTGATTTAAGACGAAGTGAACCCTCAACCCATTGTTTAACATGAACTAACTCATGTAATAAAGTTTTGACATAATCAATCTCTTTCATTTTAGAATGAAGTGATATAGTAAAAGTTCTGGGTCTGGAATAATTACTTACATCTAAGTATCCATAACAATCATCCTTCATCAAACTACGATGAACAATGTCAATAGTAAGTTTATGTCTAGGTAAATACCTGTCTATAAACCAAGTGGTAATACTCTTACACCGTTTCTTAGAATAACCATATCCAAAATGGTAGATGTAAGATTTGTTCCCCAATGTAGCATCCATAAGAAAGATAAAATGAAAATAAGTTTTTCCTTTGTGGTCATTTTTGTCATACATCTATTATAGCACAAAAAAGGGGGTTGAACACCCCCTTGTGACACTTAATCAACTGTCTGCTTTTTTGGAATTTGTACCTCCTTGACAGTTACACTTAAAATCTTTTCATAGTTCTTATCAAAGTTTTGTCTGACAGAATATCCTACCCATCTGTCCTTGACAAATACATAGGCATACTCTTGCCAACAATCTATTCGTGTGAACTCATCAAAGTTCTTACTCAAGATTGGTGCTTCATCATCGCCACCATAGTATGTTGCTCTGGGTTCTACGTCTATATGCTCTCCTGTCTCTGCATCATACTCACTATCTGAATAGCAACAACCCATGTTGCCACCATCTATAAGTTCTGATGCTTTTTCATAGGTATTGAAGTGTTCTTCGAGAGTAACACCTAACCACTCTGGGTATCCATCGAAGTGATGATATACTGAGAGGATTGAATCATCTGGTAATAAGATACCAATTCTTGAACGTGTTGACATAGGGTTTCTTTAATCTAAATTAGGTGCGAGAAACAAAAACTTGGACTTACAGAACGTAATTTCTCTGCTGAACAAAGACAACCATAGATTCTTGCCTGTTTTGTTTCCCCACTATTAATATAGCACATCCGCAAGAGGGTTCAACTGATCATGTGCCACTTCAATTACTGGCATATAGACTGTACCATACTTACCGAATATTCGTCTAAACTTACCAAGTCTATTGCCAAGATAAACTATTGCTGATTGAAATGGAGCTGCACCTTTACCATCGCCAAACTTCAATCTCTTATTAATCGCTAGAAATGGGTAATCTGATATTGACCTCCACCATTTCGTAGATACATCCATCTTTATGAGTAAAACTAATTCTTTTGCGTGTCCTAGTTTATATTGTGATACTGCGTATGGTATCCACTCTTTACTATTACTATATGGATGGTTCATAAACACACTCTCGGCAACCCAATTTTGTGCTAGTCCGTTTATTTTCTCATCGAAAAGTTTTTTAGCGGGTACGTTGGGATTCTCGATGTCATTACAACAGGGATCTAAATCTAGTTTGTTATCAAAAAATTCTAGTACATCCCCTACAAACTCTGGTGGGGTGTTCCAACAATCAGTTCTATTTCCTGTTGTCGCTGTTAAAGCTTTTAATGCTGTTGATGTCATACAAATATTATATCACACTTTCGGTATAATGTCCACACTAAATATTACAGTTCGGTTATCCGTATGAAATTAATAGACGGATGCCACTCTCTTAAACTAGAGTGTGCATTAAGAGAATTAGGTTTTGTTGACGTTGGTTGGAAATGTGTCGCCAATGCGGGTATATTTCTAGTTCTTCCATTTGGATTACCCGAAAACCCTGACGGAGACTTACTCGGTTTCCAAGTTGTTAAATCTAGTCGGGTAATCAGGTTATCTGATAGTGCCAAAAAGGCTCTTGACTTTGCGATTACAATGTCAGGTTAGTC
>FUFK010066385.1_pt1 | contig 13540 bp, 14 predicted proteins | sample 1021851 | NCBI WGS metagenome assembly FUFK01 (sample SAMEA51879418, study PRJEB19060) | metagenome | reverse complement strand
ATAAGGTGGCCTATGCCAATCGTGGCTTTGCCCAAACTGTCCAAGTACATTTGTGTGCGTACACCTTCGTGCAAACGCACTCTAGCTTTCAAGTCATCTGTTAAATCAATCATGATCCTATACCCCAATGCTTTGTATGTTCATCGGGTTCTCCTTTCTTAAATAAGTTCCTAATATATTGTAAAATCTTGCTCATCCTATTTTATAATCATATTCTGCTAGTAATTCAACAGATGATTTTTCTTTAGGTTTTCCATCTGCCATAATACCACCTAACATATTTTTGTTGTATTCTGCCATGAGTTTTTCAGGAAACTGTGATTCATACATCTCTTTTAACGTATCTTTTAAAGGATCTTCCGGCATCATACGTTTAAAGTAATCCTCCATCATATTTTTTTGATACTCTCTAAAAAAATCTTCTATTTGATCTCTTTCTTTTGGTGTTAAATTTTCATACTTTTCATCAAACCCTTGAAAATCTATATTATCTGCCACCATTTGATCCGTGGTCGGTGGTCCCTCTTCCAAACGATCATTTGCATCAGCTTGTACTTGATCACCCAAACTAAAATACTGTGGTTGTTTACTCACACCAGCGGGTGGTGTTTTTGGTAAACGAATATCTTGAATAGGAACTATCTCATCCATCACTGTTTTAGGTTTAGATTGCACTGATACCTCCTGTTCTTTCAGATAGAGCATCATCTAATGTACCAAAGGCAAGATTTTGTCTTACACGTGGATTCATTCGACTTGCTAGATTTAAGTTTTGATTATTAAATCTTGGTTGTAGAGATGCACCCATTTGACTTTGTTGTAAATCCATAAGTTGTTTATTGATCTGTTGTTCTTGTTCGCTCATGCCACGAAACGGATTAATAGTTTTGTCATAGGTTTCAGGTATGACTTGTTGCATTTCTAAATCTGTTGATGGTTTAGTTTGTAAACTGAAAATTGCATCTGCAATCTCTTCTTGTTGCTGTTGTTGCATAGCTTCTTCATCATTTGGTAAGAATTTTTCTGCCCATTTCAATAAGTGTTTTCTCTTAGCAGCAGTAATGACACCAGTATTTAATGTGTCCGTGATAGCATCAAGTGCTTTAGGATCGGTCAATAAATTAGAACCATGTCTTAGTAATAAAGGTACAATTAACATAGGGAAGTTTAGACCTACGGTGACACCACCTGCTCCAGCTAAACCACCAATAAACATACCTTTAAAACCAGATAACGTTACACGTCTCTGTACAAATGTTGATGGGTCAGGTATTACAAAACTACCCGCATTATTTGCAGCAGATAAGAAATCTTTTATTGATTTTACGTTAAGGTTTGTGCCCTTGAATAATGTATTTAAAACTTCAATGCCATCTGGTGAATCAAGACCTAATTGTTTTGCAAATTCACCTGCATTGATTGTTACATCTTGATAGTCTAAAAGGTCAGGCGATACTTTTTTCAAACCCTTTTTTTGAATCTGATCTAAGTTTGCTGCAGGGACAGATAAGAAGTCCATGAAGTTTTGACCTGCGGGTAAACCACTGATTGAATTTTTAATTGCATCATTAAACATTCTTTGTGCAATAATTAATCTACCTGAGTCAGGACCTCTTGATACAATAGGCTTATCTCTAAACACACTAATCTCTCTAACACCTTCGGGATCTCTAGGATCAACTTCTTTAGTTAAAACTTTTACTTGTTTTGTAACACCGTCTTTCATTCCAGCTAATTTATATGCTTTTAATTCTGCATCAGTTGGACTTACTAATGTTAATAAATGCTCCATTGCCTCAGGATCTTTTTTTGCTCTGTTATAAATTGTGTTAAAAGCTTCACCTGCATACATATATCCTTTTTGTGATGCACCTGGCATGAACATACCTTTATCCATTTGTTTGAAATCAGATATGATACCGCCTTCATAATTTTTTGTTGTGTCTGCAAAAAACTCTACAGCAGTGCTATATTTTTTCATGGTCTGCTCTAAAATTGCATCGTCAATCTCAGAATCTAATTTCATCATGTTTGTAAAATCTCTCTCAAACATATTCTGTAATTTACCAATTGCATTTGCCTCGCTTGTAGGAATACTGCCACCAAATTCACTTTTAAAGTTAACCATAAAATCATTAAACATTTGTCGTAATGTTATGGCTTCTTTAATTGAGGCACCTTTCTGATTTAGTCGTGTTAAGTTATTATAGAACTCACCAAAGGCTTCTCTTGTTCTGCTTCCTGGCCACTTTAAAGGACCAAAGCTGGTTCCTGGAGTGGCTTGAGAAAATTTATCAAAAGTTCTTTGTGCTTGTTTAATTGTATTTACTAAACTAATTACTTTTTTGTCACCAAGTTTTGCAGCAAATTCTTCAAAATCATCATATAAATAGTTTTGTGCAGCACGAATGCTTTCATATTTTCTATCAGCCATCTTTTTGACATCAGCACCTAATTGTGAAATTGTATTAACAGGCATAAGGTTATTTGTTCTTGAAAAATATTGTCTTGTTGCCTCGTCAACAGCCTCACCTGATTTTCTAAAAGGTGTGCCAACCCAAGGAAAAACACCAATGACTTTTGCGTAACCTTTTACAAAACCACTGTTTGTTGCTTGTATTATTCCTAGCGGGTAACCATACGTTTCTGCTAGTTCTTTCATCTTTTTAAAATTTTCTGTCTTTGGTGATACTCCAAAAACTTTTTGAATTGGTTTTTTAAAAATATTAAAAACAGGTGCGAGCGCAACAGAGCCACCTGTAAATAATAGATTCATATAACTATCGTAAAGAAATTTATTTTGCTTTTCTTGAAAACTTTTCTCTGGTAGATCCATAAAATATCGTGTCAAGTCACTTAAAAAATCATACGTAGATGCACCTGCTTGTGAACCTAATGCTTCCGCACCTAAATACTTTGCAGTAGTTTTTGTAAAACCTGCAGTTGGCATTTGAGCTTCTTTCGAACCTACAAGATTTAAAATAGGGAATTTCTTTTTCATTTGTTTTTCAAAAGCAACAGGTGCTCCTTCTAAAAGCTTTGCACCATATAAACCAGCAACACTACCTAACATTTCAAATACCGGTTGACTGACCATGTCTTTTGGTAAATATGAACCAATTTTTATTTCATCTGGTATGACAGCACCCACAATAGGAGCTTGACTTAATACTCTTGGCACCGATATGTCCAACTTTTGCTTCATGTTGTTGTACATATATTTCAAAGGATCTTCATTTAATTTAATTCTGTTTTCAACTGCAGCAATTTTTTCAGCTTGATCTAACGCAAAAGCCTCAGGACTTTCCATCGTTGATGGTGTGGCTATTTCTGATTGACCTGACTCTACTAATTTGTTCAAAGCATTTACTGTGCTTGGTAAATCTAGTCCTTGAGGTAAACCATACAATCTTTGTATTAATCCGAGATCATCTTTCGTTGGATTTGCTGGATTTTCTAAATAAACTTTTTTTTCAAAAGGTGTACCTTCCAATAATATAAATGGTTTTTTCGTTGACATTACTGCGCACCCCCTGTCCAAGAATTAATATCTAAAGATTCAGCCTGTTCATCTGGATTAATAGTAAGAGAATCAGCTTGTCCTTGATTATCTCCTATATCACCAGGCTCTTCAGGTATTTCTATTTGTTCATAAAGCGATGTTGATTTACCTTGTCTTTCAACAAATGTTTTTAGTTTATTATAATCTTCAAAAATCTCTGGGTTNATNGAACTTAAATCAACGTTAGTACCAAATCGTAAAGCCTCAATTGAATTAATTTGAGCATTTCTAATTACATCTAAGATAATGTTTAATCTTGTAATAACATCTGCTGCTGGAACGAAACCATAAAGTTGTGTTGCTTCTCGTGCTTGTTGTAAGTCNTCAACNTTCAATCTTCCTGTGCTCTTCAAACCTCTAGCNAAGGCNTAAGAAATAATTTTTTCTCTAACTACGTTTTTAGCATACTTAGGATTGTAATTGTAATTTAAAACGTACCAATTTGGATTAAGAAGATTTTCTAATGAAACAGATCCAGGTGCTAGCGTGACCTCTGTTTTTGATCCTGCTCCATTCGGTCTTGAAAACTTTTCAATTGAAATTGGCATCATGTTTGTTCTAGNAAAATCTGTATCAACAAAAACATCTTGACCCTGTCTTTCTTGCTCTGCTAAACGTTTCTGATCTGCAATCTTTGATTCACCAAATTGATAAAGAGACTCACCAAGAGAGATTCCGTTTTGTCCCTTAATTTCATTTAAAAGTTCAGATCCTGTCAAACGTAAACCCTGTTCAATTTTATTAATTGTACCTGTTAAACCGACAGTAAATCCTTTTCCTGCAGCAACACTCGCATTGTTTTCAATAATAATTTGTTCAACAAGATTACCTGCATTCTTTAATCCTAAATATTCGCTTTGAGCTTCTTGAAATTGTGAAGCAGATGGACCTGCTAATTTAGATGCAGTCGCCGCAGACTCTGACGGATCAGCTACAGATGTAGTGAAATAATAATTTGTTGTGCCCTCTGGTGGACCTTCTGTAAATTCTAATTTCATTGATCCATCTGGTTGTTCAACCATCTTTGGTGTAAAAGGCACAATTTCTCCTTCATCATTTAGTCTTAATTGAACAGCAGTGGGTTTATAATTTTTACCGTCTATAGTGTAGTTCATTGATACGGGTTTTTGTAAATTTTGTAACATTTGATTTGATGTTTTTATTTTGTCTAGTTCAACATCTTGATCAAATTTTAACATTTCTTTTCTTATCTCTTCATCAAAATTCAACATTGATTTTTGTGTTTCGAATGTATGCCCTAACATTTTATTTCGTAGTTCTGCTTCTTTTAAAAATAAATTTTCATTAGCCTCCGCAGCTTGTTTCACAGCTAATTCACCAATTTGCATAGATCTCTGAAGCTCTAGTGCTTTTTGACTTTCTTCTCTGTCAAGATATTTTCCTGCAGCTTGTGATAAAACATCAAATACACCAGCGCTACCCACAAAAGGAGTTTTTGCTTGTAAAGAATCAAATAAAAATCTTAAAGCCTTATCTGTAGTTGTCGCCTTAGGTATCTCACCAATATATTGTTCAATAGTGCTTTTAAATTGCTCTGGTGTATATTTTTTACCCAAACCCAAAGCATCATATTGTTGTTGAAATTCTAATTCACCAGCAGTTTTAACNGGAATATAAGTTCCAGTCAGATAATCAGACATGATGTCAAAGTATGCCTCATTCTCATAATCTTTATTTGCTATTTCTACATTGACCGGATCTTTTTCTACAGGTGAATACTCTACGTAACCACCTTGAGGTTGTGATTGAATTCTTTTTAGTGTGTCGTCGCCGAACTGATTAAGAATGCTGAATGCTGTATCATTTGCCATTGCTCATACCTAGAATAAACCACCAATAAATGAAAGCAAGGGATTGATACCACCGCCAGCTCCGCCACTAGGTGGAGCGAAACCAATTGCAGGAGAGAAGCCACTTACAATACCTGATTGTAATTGTAACATTTCTTGTGGTAAACGGAATTGAGCCATTTGTTGATCATATAAAGCTTGGTTTTGAGCTTGACCTAAATTGTATTGTGTTGCTCCTGCTTTACCTAATGTTCCAACCATAGAACTAAGAGCTTGAGGAGCGGCTTGTCCGAACTGACCAAGTATTTGTCCTTGCTGACCCATGGTCTGTCCAGCAGTTTGTAAATTTCTTAATTGATTTTGATAATCACTCATGGCTGTTTTTTGTGCTTGTTGNAAACCAGAGGACATNANACCTGCNATGCCNCTTCCTAATGTATCTTCAAAACCTCTTGTAGCTTCTGCTTCAACAACTCCTGATCTATCACCACCAAANGCACCAGCTCTTTGTGCTGCAGCATCTCTACCTGCTTTTGATATATCAAATTGTCTACGCATCTCCTTTGTGTATTCATCAATGACATTTCTTTGATAAGGATCCATAAACCTTTGTGTGTCAGCGGATGGATCAAATCGAGATTCGGCTGCTTGTTTAACGTAATCAGCACCAGCACCTAACGCACCAATTCCAGAACCAAAAAAGTCTCTTGAGTCTTTTGCACCTTGAGATGCTAAGTTAAACATTTGTTCTTGTAATGCACTTGGCCCTGCTACTTCTAACTTTGGCACGTTTGGAGCACCCGCTGCAATAGCAGGTTTAAGAATATTTGCTGTATAAGCTTGACCAGCAGATCCTATGTTACCATATAATTGTGCAAGCATCTGTTCATAATTTGATGCGCCACCAGTTTGCATTTTTCTAATCATGTGTATGAAACTCCCATTTTATCACCTAGTTTTTTTATGCCACCACGCATTGCGTAAAGTGCCTCATGTCCTGTGTCCACATCGCCACCTAACATCTTACCTATAGTTTCTACCTCTTGTTTGGTTACAACGTGTTCATCGTTTGATAAAAAAGCAGGAATATCATCTGACTGACCATCTCCTGGTCCTTTGACAGTGCCTGTAAATTTTTTTGCTTGATCATATGGAAACTGTTCTGCAGATCCATCAGTGCCACCAAATTTAAAAGATTGTATGCCACCACCATCTCTCATTCCAAATATTGACATAATATCCATCAAATCAGATGGTGCGTAACCTGCTGCCATTGACTTCATAAGAAAGCTCATTGGCTTTTCTTTTAAATTCATAATCATCATTTCAGATAATGTTTTTTGTCCGATAGGTTTTGTGCCCTGTGCAAAAGCTTGAATACCTCCACCTTGAGCCATGTAAGGATTCTGTCCAGGATCGTACTTTGGTCGTGTGGCCATGTAGTCATCATATCTTTTTTGAGATTGTCTTGCCGCCAATATACTTGCAAGAATACCAGCGCCTGCAGCTAAAGATTTTGGTGTAGTTAGTTGTCCAAATAAATTAAGTGATTCTTTTTTTCTATCCTCTAATGCACTTTGTGCGGCTTGTTCAGCTAAAGCTGCTTGTTCAGTAGCATCCATGTCAGGATATGCTTCTTGTATTTTTTTTAATTCTAAGGGTCTTATTGTTCTTAAATAAATTTCTTCATCTTCTTTTGTTTTTATAGCATTATCTTTATAACGAGCATCACCAATCTTCTCACCGAATCCCTGTATGGCTTCAAACCCACTATCAAACATATTTTCTATGCCATTGCTCATTTTATTCTTTCTTATTCGTGGCACCCATCCCTAGTCTAGGTGCAAAAATCGTGACATCTCTCTGGATATCTTCTTCTTTAGTATCTGTATTAGGATCGGCGACATCGTTAGAAGCTGCTTCTTCGCTTTCATAAGTTGCTCCAGTCTTCTTATGAGTAAGCACTGTTTCTGTTTTGCAACTGTATATAGGTACCTGTTCACCGTTTATTTCCTTGTGTCCAATAACTTTTGGTTCATCTACTATTTTTGTCATCTTAACCTTTATTTGTACTACTGTTGTTGTTTAATTTCAAGCAAGGAAACTGTCACCATAGCCTTATTTGCGGCGTTAGCTGTTACTTTTAAGGAGTCTCCTGCTTCAAAAACCTTTACATCCTGTCTTGTTGTTGTATCTGTAGCGCTAACATCAACCTCGTCTACTTCAAAGTCAGCAGAACCGTTATTATGTGTCAAAGTCACAGTAACTGTGTCTGAGGCATGATAATTATGAACAGATAAACTTTTTACTACAAACGTTGATACTGGCACAGGAGGAGAAGCTGCAACGTCAGCCGTGGGCACCGTAAATACAGTAGTTAATCCTGTGGAAGTTAAATTTGATATAAATCTTTTAAATACGTCAGCCATTATCCGAAAAAAAACGTCCTTCTCGTTTGCTCATCAGAGTTATCTTGCTGATATGAAAAATTTAACTGTAATATTAATTGTTCTAATTGTCTGATTAATTCAGCAAAAGATCTCGGATCATAATTATTTGGCGGATCAGGAAATCTTGTTTGAGCTATTTTTGCCATTATCTACCTCCATCAGGAAAAGCATCGATTGTAAATGTTCCCATTTTAAAATTACCGTTTGCAACGTTTGATTCTATTTTAAAATTAGCTTGTCTTCCTCTACCTCTAATATCTTTTTTTGTATCTGTGGTTGCAACTGTAGATGCTGTTTGACTAATGACATTACCATAAGGGTAATTTTTAAAACTCCAGGTGACTGTTAGATTACCTGATTGATCTCTGAAATCGGGTATAAATCTTGCTATACGCATAACTTGTTCACCACCTTCATCAATATTAAAATCACCAGATTGTACAAATGACTGCATTGCAGAACCATCAGCATCAAAACCAGATTCATGCTCATAGTATTTTGAAACACCGTTTGACAATCCTAATACAGTCGGTGTTGCATTGGCAGTTGTGTCAGTTAAGAATTCTGTTGCAAGTGGATTATCAAACACACCACGATCGACCCATGATGTTCTGTTTAACGTGCCGATAGCCCATGTTTGTTCTAGATAATTATAAACAACACATTTGTTAATCTGTGGATTTATTGCATTATCAGGATTGGTTACATAGAACCATATAATCTCTGCAAATTCTGTATTGACACCGGCAAAGATTTGATCAGTTTGTGTCAAATCAATGTTTTCAAAAACAAAATCATCAACAGTGCAAGGTAATTTTTTTACCGTACCATCAAATACGAAGAAAGCATTCTGACCCATCCAATACGCTACGTCACGAACAACAACTCCTGCATGTTGTCCAAGAAGTCCACAATTTCTACCTAGTTGATTAAGACCAAAAGTAAAAGGTGGACCAATAAATTGTAGTCCATGTAAAGACGTATCTGTCCAAACTAAGATTTGACCACGAGCTTTGTCTGCGCCAACAATTGTAGAACCGTCTTGTACTCGTAATGATCCTGCTGTGTTTGTAGCTGCAGGTTGATATGTATTAATATCTTCTTGTGAAGAAAAACGCAAAAGCAAAGGATCTTGAGTAGTTCCCGACCCCACTGTTTTTTCTGTACCAAATAATATGAGATGTCGATCAGGTGTAGATACTAAAGAAAATCTACTGGTTGTTGGTGCGTTTGTGACTGCACTTGCTTTACCTGTTAAACCATCAGTAGTAGGAGACCATTGAAAAGTAGAACCATCTAAAACAGTTGCAATTAAGATCTCACCAAAATTATCTAATGACCAATCTCTACCATCAAGTGTAACGGAAGAAGAAGTTCTTGCTGTACCCCATGTACCTGTGTTCCATGTGGATGTACCCCAACCATANCCAAANGTAGATGANGNTGGTNCTATACTNANNTCAAATTTTGCTGTNGCNGTNCCNGTNGTNACTGNNCCTGTGGTTTCATTAGCAGCCATTTGTATTGTAAAAGCGTTGGCACTTGTTATAGATTGAATTTCAAAATTATTATCAAAGTCACTTGCAGAAAAGCTAGTGCCAGATAAACCTGTTGTTCCAGAGAAATTAACAATATCACCTTCGTTAGCATTGTGTCCTGTTATGTTTACAGTCACAACGTTTGTTCCGTTGGCCGTGGTAAATATATTACTAACAGAGCTATTTGTTTGTCTTAACGGAGTTATATCGTACAACAAACTATTAGCATAAATATAAAGCTTTTTGTTTGTACCTAAGGCGGCTAATCTTGTGCCATCTAAGGCAACCCAATGATGAGCGTCTCTGACAACACCAATTAATGTATTATCAGTTGTCTTTGTCCAACCACCAATTTTTTCAGGTAATCCGTAACGAAATCTTATATTGTCACAATCAGTATAGCCACCGCTAGCGCCTAAATCACTGGTCTGTTTTTGTATCCCCGGTTTTAGTTGTAGTTTTGTTAGTGTCATCAGCTATACTAAATATTGTTCCTACATGGCCCTTAAAGTGCATATTTCCTTGATGCACCAAAGGTGACGCCACATCTGCATATATTTTACCACCTATCTTAGACCATAATCTACTAAAATAATAGTCTTCACTTAAATATCGTTCTTCTTCATCCCAGTCAATCTTACCGACACCAAATAAATCGTAGCAGTTGTCAGATTTATATCTAGCTCCATTGACAATTTGATCGGATTTATACTTTCTTTCTGGATATGCTTTTTTCATTCTATTAAATACATCACGTTTAATAAGCATCATACCTGTGGCTGCTTCCATGACTTCTACAAAACCCCCTATTAACTGTATATTTTTAGGGTCTTCGAAGTTTAAATTGTAACCAAGACCCTTGTAAGATATTTGATCCTCCGTAATATTTGGATTTTTCTTAACAGCATCTATGACTTGATTCCAATGAATACATTTACGTGGATAAATACCACAAGCTATGTCTTTATCTGCTCTTATTAGTCTTTCAATATTTTGAGGTTGAAAGCCTATATCAGCATCAATAAATAATAAATGTGTGCCTATGTAATTTTGATCATCTAAAAACATAGATACAATTGTATTTCTAGCCCTTGTAATAAGAGATTCATTACCCATTGTTTGTAGTTTCATACCAACGCCTTGGTCCTTGGTCCATGATTGTAGGCCTAAGACTCCATGTAAAGTGTTCTCACCCAACATACCACCGTACATAGGCATTCCTAAATATAGTCTAATATTATGATCTTTTAGATCGCCTTCTAACATTTCATCTCCTTTACTTAAATGGTGGTCCTATACTCCATATTACAAGTGAATATCTCGTACCTTTAAGAACCGGTGTAACTCTATGCCATACAAAAGATGGAAAAACAATGATTGATCCTTTTGCACGTGCTTGATCAGCTACTAATACATTAGATTTGCTATCACTACGATTACGAAGATCAAATTCTAAATTACCGCCTTCATAATTATCGCCGTCCTCTAATGAAACAGTAACCGATAATTTTCTTATTGTATTATGTTCAGGTGTGCCAGGCTTATTGTATGGTTCATAATGTGAATCTTGATGCCAATCATAATATTGATTTTCTTTATATATTGTAAATTGACAAGACTCTGATCCCATCCATTCAAAATTCCAACCTGCCTGTACGTTTGCTTGTTGTATGAAAGGTTCAATTGTTTCATATAGCCAAAGGTCTTGCATCCAAGCAATTGTTGAATTTCTAAGATCAAGATTTTTATCAGCTATTTCAGCTTTTTGTTGGGCTTTTTCTTTACCTATTTCTATTATTTTATCGCAAAACTCAGGCTTTAAAACTTTTGGAAAATAATAATAATAATTTTTAAGATACATTATGTGATTCGTAAGAATCTATATTTGATTTCTCCAGTGCCACCAGAACCGCCATTGGACTCAGGTTGACCTCCACCGCCTCCTCCTCCAGAGCCTCTAGTGCCATTTATACCAGAACCACCGCCACCTGCAGGATTACCATTACCACCAGATATATTACCATTATAAGAAGCAGCGCCAGCACTACCTGTTTGCTGACAGTTATCACCAGAACAGTTTTGACCTAAAGTTCCTGCAACGCCGCTACCTGATTGATTAAAAGTGCCTAGTGGTCCATCATCTAAAGTTAAAGCAGTGCTAAAAGTAACAGTTGCTCCATTTGCTTCTCGAAAAGTTCCTGATGTTACGGGACTTGCGTTTATTGTAGCAGATCCTCCAGATGAAGGAAGATTGGTTCTTACACTTCCGTTTGGACTTGTGCCACCTGATGAACCACCCGCAACTCCAGCACCTAAAGTAAACATGGCACCAGTCGTGCTACCTGATAACACTGTGTTTGACCCACTCACACCTTGCCAGTTCGGACTAGATCCTGTATTACCAGAGCCTCCTGCTCCAACAGTTAAGGTTAAAGTTTCGCCTTCAGTTACACTAAAAACTTTATCTGAAATATAAGCACCAGAACCACCGCCCGTGCCTCCTGACTCACCACCTGATTTATCATACTCAGCTCCACGCACACCACCCGCACCGCCACCGACGGCAGCTTGAACGTGAATAGCGTTAGCTCCTGAAGGAACAGCAACAGTAGTTGAAGATGTTTGTGTGGTAAAAGCAGTGGCGACAAAAGCAGTATAAAATTGTTTCCAAGCTCCGCCTACTTTAATGTAGCCTTCTTGAATTTCTTTCCAAGCTCCGCCTGTTTTAAAAAAAGCTTCATTGACTTGTTTCCAAGCCCCACTGACCTTAAGATACCATTCGCTAGCCATTATGCGTCATGGATGAGATAAAAATCTCCGTCTGATCCTGTTCCTGAACTTGGTGCTGATGTGCTTGTTGTTGTAATTAAATTTCTTGAAGTAATATTTCCAATGTTTGTTGCAGCTACAGTTGTTGATACAGTTAATGCTCCAGTAACCGTGGCACCTGCTGAGGTTGTTTCAAACTTTTTGACGTTATCATGAAAAATGTCAACGCCGTCATTAACATCCATTGTTAAAAATGTTTCCCCTGTATCTGATTGAACAGTAATATTGTTAGCTTTAACATTTAATTCACCTGTATTGTTTTCAATGAAACTATCAGTGCCATCATGATAAATTTGTAAATCTGTGCCTGTGCCTACGTTAATATAATTATTATCTGTAACAGCAATATTACCTGTCATGTTTAAAGCTTTTGCTGCGATAGTGCCCATGGAACTAAATACATTAACAACATTGAAATCTGCTGAGCCATCACAATAAACCTCTGCATGACCACCTTGTGTAATTGCAACACCGTTTGCAGTATGACCTGTGGCAGCAATTGTTAAAGTATGAGAACCAGAAGTATTGTTAAAAAATATATAATTGTTTTCTTTCGCTGGAATAAAAACAGTAATATTACCAGTTAGAGTGCCTGTAAGTTCTATGACTTTGTTAGAAGCTTCAGAAGTGGCTGAGGCATTTGCTGTTGTTAAAGTAACATCAGAAGATCCTGCAACACTTTTTGATAAATATCCTGCAGCGAAAGCGTCTAATACTTGTAAGTTTGTATTTGTTTTATCACCCCAAGTACCAGCGTTTTCACCTGTTGCTTGAAGTTCTAATTTTAATCTATCTGAATATGTTGATGCCATGATTACGCTCCATTATCCACTATTGTGCCACCATTTGCAACCCACTCAAGAATCTCTTGATAATGTCTGTTATCATCCGCATGTGGTACGTGTAAAACTTTATTGTCAGTAAAAGTAACTTTGTAACTACAAAATCCAAATTTATCATATTCTTTTTCAACTGATTTTATCATAATTCTGCATCTCCTATTATAGCGGCATCAGTATCATTATTAGCATAAACCATAGCACCACTTCCGTCTGAATTTCCTGCTGATGTTTCAGATGAATATGCAGTGGTACTTGTTCTAGTTGAAGCCATTTGAAAGGTAAAAGATGTAGTTCCAACTTCACAAATCCAAGTGCCATCATAAGACATACTAGGTGCTGCCCTCATTTTTACAGGGTGATAACCTTGTATCATAGTATTACTAGAACCTATTTGCATACCTTGTGCTCCTGGTCCATAAGCATTTTCTGATTCTCTTCTGTAATAATACCTCATACACTTTCTCAAGTTGTTTTCAAAACTCTCAAAAGGAAAACTAGGTATGGTTGT
>FUFK010042644.1_pt1 | contig 13540 bp, 14 predicted proteins | sample 1021851 | NCBI WGS metagenome assembly FUFK01 (sample SAMEA51879418, study PRJEB19060) | metagenome | reverse complement strand
AGATTCTGTAATCACACTTGTCTCTGAAAATGTAACAGGTGATTTAAGTGCTGTTCCTTTTAAATCCAGTAATGAAATTTGTGGTGTTATAACCAGCATTACTTTAGGTAGTGGAACTGTTATTGCTTATAGATTATGAGCCTTGCCAACGCACTGAAAAAAGCAGCATCAAAGACTCTAAGTAAACTTGGAGGTGATGTGACTATCAGACAGGTAACGGCTGGCAGTTATAACACAACCACTGGAGCTATTACAGAATCCACATCTGATACTACTGTCAAAGGTGCGTTAAGTAATGTAAACAGATCTGAGGTAAATGATCTGATTGAATCCCAGGATAAAAGATTGACAATATCAGCAGGGGATTTAAGTTTTGTACCGACCACAAAAGACAGAGTTGTTATAAGCAGTGTTGAGTTTAAAGTAATTCAAGTGATTACAAATGAACAAGATAACACTCCTATAAGTTTTGATCTAATTTTAAGGTAATTATGGCAAGACAAATCAGACTTGATCAAATTGATGATGTTATGGCTGAAGCAGTACAAGAGTTGGTACAAAAAACAACATTACGTTGGACAGAACTTTCAAAAAAAGCTACCCCTGTTGGCAAAACTGGTAATTTAAGAAATGGTTGGAAAACTGATATTAAAAAATTCAAAGGTACTATTATTAATAATGTTGAATATGCAGAACCAGTAATTTATGGAACTTCCTTACCACCTAGTTGGGGAGGTAGATTTAGAACAAGACAACAAACAATAAAAGGTTTTCCAGAATTACAAGCCAAGCAGCTTACAGTTAGTTATATTCCAAATCAATTAAGTAGAATTATAAGGAGTATGTAATGGCAGCAGTTAATTTAAATACTATTAGATCCACAATAGAGGGAAGATTAGCGACAGAACTTGCATCAAGTCCAGCCATTTCTGTTGTATTTAACAACATGGCATTTGATTCCACTACAGAGGATACTTTTGTTCAATGTTTAACAAGTTTTGGAACAGGTGCTTATTTAAGTATGGGAGGTTCTGCAAACTCTACTAATAGTGTTGTTGGATTAATACTTTTGAATATTTTTACAGAAGAAGGTATTGGAGCAGGGGCAAACCTTACGATTGGCAAAAGACTGCGTGACCTTTACAATAACCTTACAGTTTCAAATGTAATTTTTGATTCTCCTATCGGGCCTGAAGTATTAGCGTCTAGTCCAGAAGGTAAGTTTCAAACACAAATTAGAATTACTTTTGAAATATACGAGGAACTTTAAATGGAAATCACTGAAAAAATGCTAGATGCTATAGAGGCAGTAAAAGGCAGACGAGATCCAAATTATTGGGATGGTCGTTGTAAAAGATATATGGAAAATCAAGATAATTTAGAAAAAGATGTAAAAAAACCTAAAAAAGGTTAATATAAAATAAATACTTTCTTTTGTTATGGCTATCAAGGGTGATGTTGGCAAAATTATGTTTGAAAACGCTGGCGGTACGGAAGCTGACGTTGGGCAAACAAGGTCTTGGTCTCTATCTATTACTAAGGACACGATGGAGACAACTAAACAAGGCGATACTTTTAAAACAAATATCGGTGGTTTAATATCTGGTGAAGGTTCAGCAGAACTTCTTTACAATCCCAGTGAAACAGGTGCAGGGTATACAACATTCATTGATGATGTATTAACAACTGGTGACAATGCTGATGCGTTATTTGAATTATTCCCTGATTCAGCAACTTCAGCAAAAAAAATAAGTTTTGCTGGTATTATCACCTCTGCTGAATATGGTGCAACTCTTGGTGAAGTACAGATTATAAACATCAGTTTTCAGACAAGTGGTACCATTACTTCAGCTATATAGTATATTTTAAATAACTAACCCCATTTAATTTATGCCAAACAAAAGAACTATTGATCTGTTGACCTCATCATATGGTGATGAAATGTCAACCAGAAGAAAATATGAATTTAAAAATTCAAAAGGTGAAAAAATTGTAGATTTATATTTTAAACCTTTAACTAGATACGACAGACAAAAAGCCCAAAGTGCTACAGGTACAGATGAAGCTCTTGTTATATCAACACAACTGCTTTGTCAAATGGCAGAGCTTGAAGATGGTACAAAAGCTTTTAGTATTGCTGATGCACCTAACCTACAAAGGGAACTACCAGAAAATGTATTAAATGATATTGAACTATTTTTATTCAATGTCAAAGTTGATACAGATACAGCAAAAAAAGATTAAAGCGAGATAACTGGTTAAACTTTGAGTTTTTTCTCGCAACAGAATTAGGTAAGACAATAAAAGAATTAAGAGAATTAATAACACAAGAAGAATTAGTATATTGGGCTGCGTATTACGAAAATAAAAGTGAACATGAAAAAAGAATGCATGAAAGAGCAAAAAACAGGTAGTATATAATTAATAGATTTTTGTTTACTTAAGTGGCCGAAAGTATAGTTACCTTAAGAGTTGAAGCAAGAAATGCAATATCTTCTTTGAATAAAACTTCTGCAGCTACAAAAACTTTATCAAACTCAGCAAAAGGTGCAACCGCATCATTAACTACAGCTTCAACTGCTGCAAAGGGATTAGGTGCTTCATTAGCTGCTTCACTTGGTCCACTAATTTCTTTAGGTGCTGCTGTTGCAACTGTAAGTAACTCAATAGCAACTTTCTCTGCAAGAGAAAGAGATATTACAATATTAAGACAAGGTTTAGAAAATTTAGGTGCTGGCACTCTTGCTTTAAATGAATTGCAGGAAGCAGCAGACAGATTGGGAAACCAAACTTTATTTAATCAAGAAGAATTTACAAGAGGTTTTAACTTATTAACAAGTTTTAGAAATATTGGTGTTGATGCATATGAACGTGTTGCACAAGCTGCAGCAGATATTGCTCAAGTTAACCAAGTTGATGTCAGCACGTCATTTATGCAATTAGCAAAAGCTTTGCAAGACCCTGAAAGAAATTTATCGAACCTTAATAGATCAGGTATTGCTTTTACTAAAACACAAACAGATGTAATAAAAGAGTTAATGAAAACCAATAAAACTGCTGAAGCCCATGCAATGATTCTTAGTATCGTTGAGGAAAGTTATAATCAACTCGCACAAGCTGCTGCAGAAGGTTTTGCTGGTAATGTTGACTCACTTGGCGAAGCATTTAGGGATTTTTCAGAGACATTAGGTAAAGCCTTAACACCTGTTATGATTGAAGTAACAAAAGGCTTATCAGCTTTATTAAGAGGTATTGATAATCTTCTCAAGTCACCATTCGCAAGCTTTGTTTCAAATCAATTACAGAAAGGATTTCAAACATTAGTAGCAGTTGGAAAACAATTTGGTTTTGTAATGAAAGAGGCTTTTGGTGCTGATGTAACAAAAGCATTGGCAAAGTTAGAAAAAGGTTTCATTGCTATTGGAGAACTAATTAAGCATGTAACAAAAGATGCAGAATTTATTGGCAGAGTAGTAGGTGGGGTTATTGGTGTAACTATTAGAAATTTCATCACCTTAAGACAACAAATTAAAGATGCCTTCATTAAATCAACACAGCCAGTCGTAAATTTTTTTGAAGGAATTTCCAAATCAGTAGTTCAAACCACCAAAACTTTAGTTCAAGGTTTTAGAAATGCTTTTCAAAGATTAATTGATTTAATTCCAGAACCAATAAAAAAATTACTTGGTGGAATTGAGTTGCCAAAATTTAATTTAGATATTGCTTTACCTAAATTTGAAAATCCATTTAAAAAATTAAAAGAGGGTGTGGATAAATTAATTCCAGCAGTAATTGAATACTCAGAGGTTGAAAGAACTATCACAGATGAAAATAACAAGCAATTAGATGCAAAAAATAAAATTGTTGCAACAGTCCCAAATATTAAAAAAGGAGTAGAAGAACTAACAGAAGCAGAAAAAAGAGCAAAAGAAGAGGCAGAAAAACTTAAAGAAACATTTAAAGGTATAGGTGAAAGTGTAAGAAATGATTTAGTTTCTAATTTAACCGATGCTATTACAGGGGCGAAATCTTTTGGTGATGCTATGAAAAATGTATTAGGAAATCTTAAAAAGCAACTTATACAACTTGCTTTAAATAAAGCGATTAGCAAAATAGGTAGTTCATTAAGTGGTGGTAAAGGTTTTGGAGGTGGTTTTTTATCTGGCTTGTTTGGAAGAGCGAGAGGTGGTCCTGTATCTGCTGGTGGTGCCTATGTTGTGGGAGAAAAAGGTCCTGAAATTTTACAGATGGGATCAAAAGGTGGAAATGTAATTCCGAACAACAAACTTAGTGGAGGAGATAGCGTTACAAATGTAATTACTGTTAATGTAGATGCCTCAGGATCTGCTGTAACTGGTTCATCTTCTGAAAGTAACCAGTTAGGTCAACAGCTTGCTAGTGCAATACAGGCAGAACTTATAAAACAAAAACGTGCTGGAGGTTTATTAGCATAATGGCAACTTTTCCAAGCATAACTCCTCAATATTCAACTCAGGAAACTGTACAACAAAAAAGCATACGCATAAAACTAGGTGATGGATATGAACAGCGTTTAGTTTCTGGACTTCCAGCAAATAAAAGATTAATTACATTGAATTTAACTTTTAATGTTTCCACAACAGATGCAACAACTATTGATACATTTTTGGATGCAAGATTTGACGATCAAGCAAATTTTGATTTTACACCGCCACATCATTCTTCAGCATTGAAATTTATTTGCACCGCAAGAAGCAGAACAGCAATATTAAATAATAGAGTTACTATGAATTTAACTTTTGAACAAGTAGCAGAACCATAATGGCAATACCAGTATCCGAGCTACAAAAATTAAACCCAAGTTCGCGAATAGAACTTTTTGTAATGGAACTTGTAGAAGGTTTACATTATGCTACAGGAAACCCATCTAATGTTCCCACAACATTTAGATTTCATGCTGGTTCAAGTATGAACTCAAATGCCGAAATAGTATGGCAAGGTAATTCTTACCAAAGATTCCCTATAAAATTTGACGGTGCTGAGTTTACAGGCAAAGGACAAGTCCCAAGACCAACTTTAACTGTTGCAAATTTAGGAGGTATTACCAGAAGTGGTTCAGTTATTACTGTTACTGATTTAATGATAATTGTTAATTTAACAACACCTCATAACGATTTAGTTGATGCAAAAATAACACGAATAACAACCCTTGCCAGTGAACTTGACGCTGTAAACTTTCCTAGTAATAGCAATCCTTTTGGAACTCCATCATCAAATGAATTACCACAAGAAATATTTTTTATTGATAGAAAAACAAGCGAATCCAGAGAGCTTGTACAGTTTGAACTTGTTGGAGCTTTAGACCAAGCAAATAAAAAACTACCAGCAAGACAAGTTACAAGAAATGAATTTGCAGGGGTTGGTACTTTTATTAATAGATAATGACATATCTTTGGAAAAAAGACGCAATCAAACATGCACAGCAATGCGAACCAGAGGAATCATGTGGGATTGTTGGATTAAAAAATAAACAAGTAAAATATTATCCCTGTAAAAATATTGCAAGAGAGGCTAAATTAGAATCTTTTGTAATAGACCCTTTAGATTATGCAAATGTCGAAGATTCTGTAGATGAGATTATTGGGATTGTTCATAGTCACCCTCAAGACGTTCTTGAATTTTCAGAATCTGATAAACATAGCTGTAAAGCAATAGATTTAACTTTTTATCTCGTTTCGCCAAAATCAGATAAAATAGCAGTAATAAAACCTGATGAAATAGATGCTTAAAAAAATCAAAGTTTACGGTACTTTAAGAAAATTTTTAGGTCAAGCTGAATTTAAAGTTGACCTTAATACACCTAGAGAGGCAATTAGTTTTTTGGTCTGTAATTTTCAAGGCATTGAAGAACACATGGCAGAACAGTTTTATACTATTCAAGTTGGTTCAAAGGTAATAACAGAAGATTTATTAAATCTAAATACACAAGATGATATAAGAATAATTCCTGTCGTTCACGGTAATTTTTTTCCAATTTTAGCAGGTGTTGGTGCTTTATTTGGTGCATCAGCAATTCCAGCAACTATCTTAGGTAGTGAACTTCTTGCAACTTTAGCTGTAAGTGCTTTAACAAGTATTGGAACAAGCATGGTTATTGATGGTGTAACGTCAATGCTGACTCCACAACAAAATAATTTATCTCCAACAGGACAAGATAGTTTAGACCCTGCCGCTTTAGCTTCAAACTATTCTTTTACAGGGCTGACTAATATCAGCAATGCGGGTGTTCCTGTAAATTTAGTTTATGGTGAAATTGTAGTAGGTTCTATTGTAGTTTCAAACGGAGTTGATACTGTACAGGTAGAGGGTAACAACTAATGGCTATACAAGAATTTGACCAAAATACAGTTTTTAATAACCCTGATCTTCCTAGTGGTGCATTGTCTTCTAAACAATTTAACACCATAGTTGAATTATTAGGTGAGGGTGAGATCGAAGGTTCAGCAACAGCATCAAAGGCTGGTATTACAGATAAGACATCAACTGCATATTTCAATGCTTTTAAAAAGGATATATTTTTAAATGGCACTCAAGTTTTACAGGAAGCTGCAAGCAACACAGCACCACAGGATAGTGATTTTAATTTTAAAGATGTTGGTTTTGATTTTAGACTTGGAACATCAAGCCAGACATTTATTGAAGGTATTTCAAATATTGAAACTGAAACTGTTATTGGTACAACTGTAACAACTTCAACCCCTGTAACTCATACTGTAAGTTCAAGCGATATTAATGCAGTTCGAGTTACCTTAAGATTTCCCTCAATGCAAAAATTTGAAGATGATGGGGATATAAATGGAGTTTCAGTAAACTTACTAATAAAAACTATAGAAAATGATGGAACAACAACAACTGTAATTGATGACACTGTAGAAGGAAGATCGACAAACGCATATTTTAGAGATTATATTGTTAAGCTAAAGTCAACAACATCTTATCCTGTAGCAATAAGAGTTGAAAGAGTCACTGCAGATAGTACAGATGCAAAATTGCTAAATGCTTTTCAGTTTAACCAAGCTACAAATATAATCTTTGAGCAGAACGCATACGCTAATACTGCTCATGTTGCATTAAGATTTAATGCTGAACAATTTCCAAGAATACCAAAAAGAGTTTATAGAATAAGAGGTCGTAAGGTTAAGATTCCACATAATGCAACTGTAGACTTGCAGACAGGTGCAATATCTTATACTGATACATTTAATGGAACATTTAAAACAGATAAAGAGTGGACAACAGATCCAGCTTGGATATTATATGATCTGCTCATAGATACAAGGGCGGGCTGTGGCATTGCAGAATCTAACTTAGATAAATTTTCATTTAAGACAGTTAGTGAATACTGTGGTACATCAGTTGATGCTGGTAATGGTGATGGTTCTACTGAGCCACGATTTAGTTGCAACGTAAATATCACACAGCAACAAGAAGCATATACGTTAATTAATTCTCTTTGTTCAGTAATGAGAGTGATGCCTTTTTATTCCGCTGGTGGTATTGCCATATCTCAGGATTCACCAAAAACGGCCTCATATATATTTACAAATGCAAATGTTACGGAGGCAGGTTTTTTATATGCTGGCTCAAGTCTAAAAACAAGACATACAGTAATTAATGTAAGTTATTTTGATATGACAACTCAAGAAGTTGATGTTGAAACTGTTGAAGCTGATGCAGCAACNCAANCAAAATATGGAGTGGTTGTAAAAAACATTAAAGCATTTGCTACAACAAGNCGTAATCAGGCCAGAAGATTAGGAAGATGGTTTTTATATAATGAACAAAATTCTGGCGAGACTTGTTCTTTTGTAACAACTGCTGCTGCTGGTGTGCTTGTTCGTTGCGGTGATGTAATAGAAATATCTGACAGATTAAAAGCTGGTGTAAGACGTGGAGGTCTTTTAAGTAGTGTTACAAGTACAACTGTTGTTGTTTTAGATGATTCAACAAATACAGATATACCAGCAATTACAGACAATCCAACAATTTCTGTAATTCTGCCAGACGGGTCTTTAGAAGAAAAAACAATAAGTAATATTTCTGGTACAACAATTACTGTTTCTTCTGGATTTAGTACTCAGCCAAATCAACACGCACCATTTATTTTAGAGACTTCAAATTTACAAACATCAACTTGGAGGGTTGTTAGTGTAAAAGAAAATGAAGACAAAACTTTTGCAATTACAGCTTTATCGCATAATTCTGATAAATATGCCTTTGTTGAAGATGGCACAACAATGCCAACAAGGACTATTAATACGCTTACGACTATTTTAAATAAACCTGAAGGATTGATTGTAAGTGAAAAAATTGTAGAGATAAACAATAAGGCTGTTAGTAAATTAATTCTTGATTGGCAAACACAATCTGGTGCAACTAAATATGAGGTTCAGTATAAATATGAGAACGGTGATTTTAAAAAGATTGAAACTTTATCTAGTGACGCAGAAATATTTAATACAGATGCCGGTGAATATGAAATAAGGGTTTTCAGCTTTAATGCTTTAGGTCAGCCATCAAGAGAACCAGCTACAAAAACTTTTAATGCTGTTGGTAAAACATTACCACCCTCTGATATAACTAATCTTACTTATGAAGTAGTTGACGATAAAAATATTAAACTTAGATGGGACGCTGTTGCAGATGCAGATGTTAGAGCAGGTGGCCGTATTCATATACGCCATTCACCTAAAACAGATGGAACTGGTACTTTTCAAGATGCAACTGATCTTGTCTTTGGTTTAAGTGGAGCAAGCACAGAAAAAGTTGTTAGTTTGCTTGAAGGTGAGTACATTTTAAAGGCACAAGATGACGGAGATCGCTTTAGCACAGGCGAAACATCTATAGTAATAGATTTACCTGAGTCACAACCCAAACTTTTAGTGCAGGCAAGACGAGAAGATCAAGACAGCCCTGCATTTCAAGGATCTAAGACAAATGTTGGTTATGATGCTGGTTCAAATACAATAAGCTTGGCTGGTACAGGTAATTTTGATGACAGTACAGATATTGACTCAGAAAATTCTATTGATGACATCGGAGGAGTTTCTTCAACTGGTACTTATTTATTTAATGAGACTTTAGATTTGGGTGCTGTTTTTACTCTTGATCTTAGAAAACTATTGCAATCTGATTCTGTTTATTCAGCAGACTTATTTGATTCGATTGTTGATTTAGATTTAAGACAAGATTTTGATGGAACAGCGAGTGTTGATACTAATGCAGAACTTTTTGTTCAATTCTCACAAGATGGTACAACTTATAACAATTTTCAAAAGTTTGCAAATGGAGAATTTAAAGGAAGGACATTCAAATTTAAAACTGTATTAACAACTAATGATACAAACCAAGACATAAGAGTTTCTCAATTAGGTTATTTTGCTGAATTTAAACAAAGAACAGAAGTCGGTTCACAAACATCTAGTGGTAACACGCAAGTGAATTATGACCATACTTTCTTTACTGGTACTTCAGCATTATTAGGGGCAAATTCTAATTTACCAAGTATAGGAATTACAGCTTTTGATATGCAAAGCGGAGATTTTTACGAAATAACTAACCGCACTGGTGATGGATTTCAGATACACTTCAAGAATAGTTCTGGAGCTTCTGTAGCAAGAAACTTTAACTATTCTGCTGTTGGTTTTGGTAAAGGTTAATATTTAGGATATACTTAGAAAAAAGTTAGTTTGCTATGTCAAGAGTCGATAATACTGGTGGATCTGGCTTTACTGTTGATAATGGTACTGGTCTTGTTGTAAGAACAAAGCTAAATCAAATAATTGCTGCACTTAGTACTGTTAATCAAGGTTCTGGCGATCCTACAATCGGTGTTGCAGCTTATGTTCCACATATTGATGGTGATACCTTAAAGATTAGAAATTCTGCTAATAATGCTTTTGTTACTTTAGGTGATGTATCGGCAACAAACTTTGGTCATGCGGGATTGTCAGCAGCTAATACTTTCACTTCAACAAATATATTTCAGGAAGATGTAACTTTTGATGGAGCTACTGCAGGGAGGGATATTGTTTTTGACAGGTCAGATAATGCTCTTGAGTTTGCTGATAATGCAAGTTTAGTTTTTGGGGCTGGATCAGATTTAACTATCACACATGACGCAACTGACAGCACTATCACAAGTGCAACAAACGATTTAAAAATTACCAGTAATGGTGATGACCTTATTCTTGAAGCTGAAGATGATGTAATTATCAGAGATAATGCTGGTTCTAATATTTTAGCTCAGTTTATAAATGGTGGAGCAAATGAGTTATATCATAATGCAACAAAGAAATTTGAAACGGCAAGTGGGGGCGTGAGTCTTACAGGAGGAGCCGCAGCAAATGTCACAGCCCTTTCTGATGGGGCAACAATAACAATAGATATGGCTACAGCCTGTCATCATTCAGTAACGCTAGGTGGCAACAGAACCTTTGCAGCACCTTCAAATCAGGTTGTAGGTCAGGCAGGTTCAATATTTATAACGCAAGATGGTACGGGATCTCGTACGGCTTCATTCAATGCAGCTTTTAAATTTGTAGGAGGTACAGCACCAACACTTACAACAACTGCTGGAGCGACAGATCGAATTGATTATGTAATTTTATCAAGCAATGTAATCCATTGTGCAGTTTCTTTAGACGTTAAGTAATGCCATTTTTTGACTCAATAAGAATAGGAGCTGCTGGCGCTGCTGATAGTGCCTATACAGTAAAACGTAGTTTAAGGTTTAATGGTGCAGATGGGCCGTATTTAGAAAGTCAACCAAGCAGTCATTCTGATAAAAAAAAGAATACTTTTAGCTTTTGGTTTAAAAGAGCAGTAAATACAAATTTTGTTAGTATATTCAGAGCTTTTGGAACATCAAGTAATAGACAATCGTTAGATTTTGTATCGGGTGGGGCAATAAGACTTTGGGGAAATTACAATGGCTCAGTAGTGATGACACTTCAAACTTCACAGCTATTTAGAGACTTTTCAGCTTGGTATCATTTTGTTTTAGTTTTAGATACGGAGCAAGGAACAGCAAGTAATAGAGCCAAAATGTATGTGAATGGAGTTCAAATAACTGATTTTTCAAATACAAGTTATCCTCCACAGGATTTTGAATTTGGTTTTAATGATTTAAATGTAAATACACAAATAGGAGTTCCATCAGACACACAATGTAATTTTTATATAGCAGAATTTCAAGCGATAGATGGATTAGTATTAGACCCTTCATATTTTGGCGAAACAGACGCAGTAACAGGTCAATGGAATCCTAAGAAGTATGTTGGAAGTTATGGAACAAATGGATTTTATTTAAATTTTTCAGACAATTCTGGAACGACTGCAACAACACTTGGTAAAGATTCAAGCGGTAACGGTAGAAACTTCACACCAAATAATTTTTCAGTAGCTGATGGGATAGATGGCGATTCATTTGCAGATACACCAACAAATAATTTTTGTACTTTAAATGCTTTAGTAAAAAGTCAATCAGCACAATCATTGGCAAACGGCAATTTACAAAGGTCTGGAAATGCTTATAAGTGTGTAGGTACTTTTGTTTTAAAAAATAATAAATATTATTTTGAAGTTAAAGTTGAAGATGGTAATGGAAATGCTGGAATAGGAGTAACGCAAGCAGACACAGATTATAGAGATAGAGACAATACTGAAGCTGCTGCATACTTTACAAATGGAGAATACAAAATTGAAGGAGGATCACAAACATCTGGCTTTTCAACTTATGGCAACGGGGATATTATTGGTGTTGCAATAGACACAACTCTGTCTACACCTAAAGTTTGGTTTTCAAAAAACAACACTTGGCAAGGAACTGGTGATCCAACAACAGCAGGGTACTCACTTACAGCGGGAAAAGAGTATGTTTTTAATATAGATCATACAAGTGGAGGCAGTTCAACAACAGCTACAGCCTTTTTTGGAGCACATAAAGGAGAATTTAACTACACCCCACCAACAGGATTTGTCGCTGCAAGTTCAGCAAACTTACCCGACCCAACAATACTGCTGCCTAATAAACATTTTGATACTGTACTTTATTCTGGTAATAGTTCTACAAATGCAATTACTAGTCTTAATTATCAACCTGATTGGGTTTGGATTAAACAACGAAATGCCGCAGAAAATCATTTCTTAACTGATAGTAATAGAGGTGCTGGCTTGCATTTAAGATCAGATCAAGACATTGCTGAAAGTGATGATTCAGCTACATTTACTGCATTTACATCTAATGGATTTTCTCTAACTGGTTCTGGTGCAGCCGCACCTCAAATCAACGATAATAGTGATACTTATGTTGCATGGAATTGGAACGCAGGTGATACAGATGGCAAAACTTATACAGTAAAAGTTGTTTCTGATTCTGGTAATAAGTATAGGTTTGATGATTTTGGAACGTCTGCTGTTACTCTCGACCTTGCAGAAGGTGGAACTTATATTTTCGATCAATCTGACAGTTCTAATGCTGGACACCCTTTAAGGTTCTACACAGCAGCAGATAAAACTGGTGGTGAATACACAACAGGAGTTACTACTGCTGGCACAGCAGGGTCAAGCGGTGCTTATACACAAATTGTTGTAGCTGCTTCTGCTCCTACGCTTTTCTATCAATGTTCTGTACACGCTGGAATGGGAGGACAGGCCAATACAAACTCAACTCTTGGATCAAGTAATTTTGATGGGTCAATACAATCAACAGTAAAAGTAAATGCTTCAGCAGGGTTTTCTATTGTCACCTACACAGGAAATGGAAGTTCTGCAACTATTGGTCATGGTTTAGGAGTTACCCCTAATGCTGTGATTGTTAAAAATAGAGGTACTGGTGCGAGAATTTGGCTTGTTTATCATTCAGCTAATACGGTGGCAAGTGGGGCTGGTCATACAGAATATTTATCTTTAAACAATACTGACCAATCATATACTGATAATAGTGCTTGGAATGATACTGCACCAACATCAACAGTATTTTCAGTTGGAACAAGTGCTTCATCAAACAATAATGGTGAAGGTCATGTTGCTTACTGTTTCAGCGAAGTAGCAGGGTATAGCAAGTTTGGGTCATATACTGGCAACGGATCAAGTGATGGCACGTTTGTGTTTACAAATTTCAGACCAGCTTGGATTATGACAAAAAGGACAGACTCTTCAAGTGATTGGTTTATTTGGGATAGTAAAAGACCAGAATTTAATGTAAACAATATTTTAATTAGTCCAAACAAATCAGATGCAGAAATAAGCTATACATCAATTGACATTCTATCAAATGGTTTTAAAGCGAGAAACACAGGAAGCGATTTAAATGCCAATGGTGGAACAATTATTTATTTAGCATTTGCGGAAGCTTCTTTCAAAAATGCTAGGGCAAGGTAATATATAGATATGGCTTTTTTATTAGACGGAAAACCTTTAGCAGTTGATGTGGCATTTAGTCACAACGATATAAACTACCCTGCTAACTGGTTAAGATTATCAACAGCACAGGAAAAGA
>FUFK010043321.1_pt1 | contig 13541 bp, 11 predicted proteins | sample 1021851 | NCBI WGS metagenome assembly FUFK01 (sample SAMEA51879418, study PRJEB19060) | metagenome | reverse complement strand
ATTTTTGATTATATCGCCCAGGCCATTCTCACGAAGCCAGTTAAACGCCGCTTCTTTATTTGCTTGTGTAATAGTGGCGCTGTAATTTGTTTTAACTTCAACGGATGATCCGTCTTGAAGTTTTAGAGAAGATAAGCCCATCTCTGATAGCATTGTAGGTATTATTTCACCTGACAAATACTCTAGATGTTTTTTCTTTTCTTTGATTTGTTTCTCGTCTAGCTCGATGGCTTTCTCTACTGCCTGCAGTTCTTTTATCTTATCTGCAAGTTTATTAATATTGGTTGTTCTATCCAATACCTGTTCTTGATCTTTCTCAAAGTCGATCGTGTTCATTGTTCTTTGCTCCTGTTCCGTAAACATCAATCTCTATTGGGTAGTATCTTTTTTCTTGTCGATCCCACTTCAAGAGATTGAATCTACCATTTGTTGTTTCTGATATCAAACAGCAGACTACACCTATTATAGCAGGATCACCTGTTAATAACAAGTAGTCTGTTGGTCTGAAATCTTTTAAAAGATTTTTCAGTTTCATTATCAGTGGTCCAGGTGAAAAAATCATTTGCGATCTTTCATCTAACAAAAATACTAGNTTGCCATATTCAGCTGCGCCCATAATATTAAATTTAGGACGGCCTTCTCTTGTGCCTGCAATTTCTTGCACGACATAAACTTTAGGCACTCTATCTTTTTTTGCCTCTGAGTAATTTATACTTTCTGTATCTTTCATGCTTGACTAATTAGCAAAATCCTATATAGATGTCAATAGAAAGTTATGAATTATAAATTTAAGATGAAGCCGTATGCGCATCAGTTGACTGCGTTAGAAAAATCTTGGCACAAAGATACGTTCGCATACTTTATGGAAATGGGTACTGGCAAAACAAAGGTACTAATCGATAACTTAGCAATGCTTTACGATAAAGGTAGAGTAGATGGTGCACTAATAGTGGCACCAAAAGGTGTTGTGGGTACATGGTACAATCAAGAGTTGCCTGCACATTTACCAGATCATATAGAAAATGTGACCGTTTTGTGGCGATCGCATATAAATAAAAAACAACAAGATAAGTTAGATGAACTGTTCAAAACGGGTCAAGACTTACATATTCTTGTTATGAACGTAGAAGCGTTTAGCACAGACAAAGGTAAAAACTTTGCAGCTAAATTTTTAAGATCACATAAATCTTTGATGGCTATTGATGAAAGCACNACAATAAAAAATCCAAAAGCAAAAAGAACAAANAATATTTTAGAGGTGGCTAAACTAGCGCCNTANAGAAGNATTATGACAGGTTCACCGGTTACTAGAAACCCACTAGATTTATATACACAGTGTTATTTTCTAGATCCTTTTCATTTAAACCACACATCTTATTATTCTTTTAGAAATAGATATGCCGTTATGAANAGTGCAAACATATCNGGTCGTTCTATTAANNTNGTGGTTGGATACCAAAACTTATCNGAGTTATCAGANAAGTTAAAACCTTTTTCATACAGAGTNTTAAAAGATGATTGTTTAGATTTACCNGATAAAGTTTANATGAAACGACAANTAGATCTTACNCCTGAACAAGTACGACTATACAGACAAATGAAACAAGAGGCANTAGCTACACTAAACGGTAAGACAGTTACAACNGTNACAGCNCTNACACAGATTATGCGACTACAACANATAACTTGTGGNCANTTTGTNGCNGANGATGGTACGACACANAATATTAAACANAATAGAATGACAGAACTTATGGACATACTAGAAGAGGTAGANGGCAAAGCTATTATATGGGCACACTGGCAGAGAGATGTAGAGTTAATTACAGCTGCGATCGAGAAGCAGTATGGTCCGGGATCCGTGGTCCATTATTATGGCAAGACGCTACCTGAACAACGAGACTACGCGATACGTAATTTTAAAGAGAACGACAAGGTTAGATTCTTCGTAGGCACACCAGCAACGGGTGGATATGGTATCACGCTTACCCAAGCCAATACTGTGATTTATTACTCTAACGGATATGATCTTGAAAAAAGAATGCAATCAGAAGACAGAGCACACAGAATAGGGCAAACGAAAAAAGTGACATATATAGATCTTATAGCAGAGGATACCGTAGATACAAAAATTGTAAAGTCTCTACGTAAAAAAATAGATATCGCTTCAAAGGTTATGGGCGAAGAGCTCAAGGCTTGGATTTAAGCTATAAATCTTTCTAGTAAAAGTATGGCAACGGACCCCACCGCTGCTAAAAGAACCCAATAGATTTTGTCTATCTTGCCACCCAATTTGTGAATACCACTATGCATATGGTTAATATCTTTTTTAACACCCTTGATGTGTCCATACAGGGATACAATATGTTCTCTAGTTGTTTTAGGTTCAATAGCCATTATGTTCCAAAAAATTCCTCTATTATTCTATTACGTTCAGCGGTAGGTAAACTAGCAAAGTTTGGTGGTAATGTCGACCCTGTTTGAGGAGAGGCTTGACTAGTTATGGCTGGGTTTATTGGCGCAGTCACTACTGGTGGTGTTTGTATTTCCTGTGGAAATACTGCCTGATCTTCTTTTATTAAAAACTCAGGCACTTTAGGACTATCTTCAAGTAAACTAATTTTTCTATTTTCTATTCTAATTTTATTTAAAACAGGTCTGGCTATTACATAAGGGTTTGGTAAGTCCACTCCTTCTTTTGCATTTAAATCATTATTTATTTTTCTTATTCTATTAATAAAAAAATCACTAGGTTCTTTTACTTGATACTGTCCTTTTAATAGGTCATTGGTTACATCTTTTTTTAAGCCTTTTCTTTTCTTTAACTCTTTTCTAATTTTAGAGTTAGACATACCTAGGTTTCTAGCTGCTTCTATGTCTTGATACATTTCTTTTAAAACAGCAAATCTTCTTTGCTCCGAGTATGCGTAACTACTAATAATATCTTGAGGTGAAACTCTACCTCCTCTTAATAGAGGAGATGTAAATAAATTATCAGCTTTTTTAAGACTAGAGGTAAAACGAGTTGTTTTGTAAACCATTGCTTTTTCTGGATCAGCTTTTATTGCTCTAAAACCAAAAAGACCTGGCAATTCGTCTTGAAGATTAAAAGTTTGTCCATATTTTTTGTCCGCTTCTCCTTGAACTGCATTAGCTATTCTTTTAAATTGAGCTATTGATCCTGGTGACAAAGATTTTGCAACATGACTTACAGCTTTAACTAATTTAACTCCTCCGTCATCTGCATCTTGCCATACTCTTCTTCCGTCTCTACCTATTCCTCTTCTTACTGTGGCATCTAATAAAGCTTCTGTGTATATAGACTCAGATGCAAAAGGCTCTAACAGCTCATACAAACTATCAGACATGCCTGTTCCTAAAGACTTCATTAAAGAATCTTTGTTCGCTTGTCCTTGACTTAATTCTGCTACAACAGATGTAAAAGGTCTAACTAATGTGTCGTAAGCATTGGCATAACTAAAATCTACATATTTTAAATAACCGTTTTCATCTCTACCTACGGGTATTAGTGTTGAGTTTTTTGACCACTCTGGAACCATTCTTCTTAAAGCGCTCATCTCTTCATTTGAAACATCATTCTTTGCTTTGTAAGTTTGTACCAAACTAAAAGGTACACCGCCTACTGTCATACCAAAACTAAATAATCTTTTGTAACCAAGACCAGCTATCTCAGGTATACCACTCGTAATATCATCTATCGATCTTGTAAAAATATTATTACCCGTTCTTAGTATTTCTAATGGAAAAGCTATAAAGTTTCCAAAAGGCGATTGTCTTAATGCTCTAGCTGTTCTTCCTACATACGCATAGTTAGGAACTAAATTTCTTGTTAAACTTCCAGCAACTTCGTCTAAAAAATTATCAAAACTTTCTGACGCATACTCTTCTCTTTGAACTAGTTTTCTGAAATATTTTCCAACCCTACTATCTTCTGCTAAAATTTTTCTATAATTATCTTTAGTTACGCCTAATTGTTGCGATATTTTTGAATATCTATTTCGTTCTAAATTCCAATTAATAACTTTCCAAAAGTCATCTTCAGCTACGTAAGCATCTTGCGCTTTGCCATAAAACTTCCTAATTTTATTAGGAAGATTATTATTTAAAGTTGTAAACACTTGTCTTTCCGCAGCCTCTGGATTATCTAAAATATCTTTTAAAAGTCTTTTAGTTTCTCCTGGTTGAACTGCACTATCAACAACTCCCACTTTTAATATTCTTTCGTATAATTCGTCATCTGCTTTTGTCATAGTTCCAAGTATTCTTTTTCCCGTTAAATCATAGGCTTGTTTGAAAACTCCTTGTCCCCCTAAAGCTTTGGGTAATAAAACTTTTATATCTCCGTAATTTGGAAAAAACGCACCATTTGCACTAACAAAAGCAGCTGCGCTTAATAAATTTCTAACGTGAGTTAGTGGAGATAAAATAGTTTTTGCTATTTGTGAACCAGCTTTAGGTAATAACACTGCATACTTGTAAAAAGTTCCAACGCCACTTTGATTCAACCAGTTACTTGTAGTATCAAAAATAGCATCATATAAAGGAGCTCGCACGTATTTACCTTCTAAAGCTGATAAACCTTTTGTTGGTTGAACTAATTTAAATTGTAAAGGATTTGCTTTTTGAACATCAGATAACTCATCAGCATTAAATATAAATTTGTTTGGTCCCTTTGATCCACTTTTAACTAAATCGTCCATATATTTTAAAGTGTAATTTAAATGAGCTTGTTTACTAACAGTTGAATAAAAACTATATGAAGGGTCTTTAACAAGACCAGCTAACTCTTCTTGCCATGGTTTTAATATTTTATTTTTTAAAATAGAATCTTTAACAACGATGTTCTCTATTTCTGCTTTAGTTGGATTATTAATTACATCACCTGCTTGATTTTTTAAATTTAATAACTCTACTTCATCAATAGATTTTGCTTTTAAAAAAGCGTTTACTTCGTCTGTTGTTTCTTTAACAATAGCATTTAATTCTTGCGTTGTTGGTGGTCTTTTATTCTTGGTTTGAAAAGCTGCTATTTTATCACCTTTAACAGTTTGAATAGCGGTGTCTATTTGTTGTGATGTAGGTTTATATTTTCCAAGAACACCTTGTAATTCAAATTGTTTATATTGAGCATTTAAATACACTCCTAAGTTATCTTTAATTTTGTCAGATACTTCTGCGGGCATTCTTTTTTGTAAAAGATTAAGAGACATATTATCCACAGATCTTCTAAAGTTAAGAACAGCAGTTTCAAGTTTTTGTGTGTCTCCTCCCGCTGCTTTTACTTTATCAAGTATATTGTTAAACTTTGCTGAGTTCTTGTAATCCTTAATATTAAAAAATCCTTTGTTGGTTCTTTTAATTAACTGTTGTAGGTCAGGTCTTTTCGCCTGTAAATTTTCTAGTTGTTTAGCTATCTCTTGACTTTCTTTTACTAACGAGGCATTTCTTTTTACAAATTCTTGTTCTGTAATTAAATTTTTTGCTCTATCATCACTTAATTTTGCACTTTGTTCTGCAACTTCAAGGACTCTACTATCTAGATTTTTAAATTTAATAATGTCGTCTACCTCACCTATAACTCTTTCTTTTGATCCAGCTATCAATAAAGAGTCAGATCCTTTATCAACTGGTCGTAAAACATCATAAAGATCTTTTAAAAAAACCTCTTGTGCGTTTGCAGATTCTTTATAGCCTTTTGAGGCTTTTAAATAATCATTGTTAATAACATCTCCTAATTCTTTTACCGCTGTATCTAAGTCTTTTACTGAATTACTAGCTGCTCTTTCAACAGCTCTTATGTTGTCAATACCAAATCGTCTAGCTTCTAAAGTAGCTTTTGTTCCTGTGCCTTCAGGCCGTAAACCAAACATTCCATATTTCTGTAATTTTCTTTGAAGCGACCCTTCAGCGTATTCTAATAGTCCTGTTTCCGATGGTGTTCTTAATTGTTGTATACCTTTACCTGCACCTATTATAGCTAGATTGAAAAGAGCTCCCTCAGTTCCAAATTTTAATCTATTTTTTAATCTTCTAAAAGCTTCTGACCTACCTTCTTTAGTTTCCCTATCCATCATGGTAATTGCAAAAGGCTCTAAAGATGTGCCTTTAGTTATATCAGCAAACGTACCAATATCTTCATCCGCAACTATTGCTTCACCAACTCCAGCTCCAACCACAGCACCTGTTGTTGGTCCCATGATTTTAGATCCTACTTTTGCCAAGCTTAAATATTTTCCTGTTTTTTTAGCATCTAAGGCTTTTTTTGCTAAAGATGCTGCTCTAACTCCAACTTGAGCTCCTTTAATAGCCAATGGGCCAATAGATGTTATTGCTTGTGTAATTCTACCTATAGTTCTTGCTTCTGCTTCATCATCAAAAGGATTTAAGTCGTCAAAAAATTTTTCAACAGCAGAAGCAGTATTAGTGTCTCCTAATAAATCAAATACTTCTGCACCTAAAGATACAAAACCTTTTGGAATATTTATTAAACCTGTTGCAACACCTGCAAGTGCTGACTCAAAAAAACCTACATCCTCAGATGATTTTTTAACTTTGTCTTCTTCTTCGGAGGATAATTGAAATCCCATGTGAACCTCCTAAAAGTCTTCATCACCAGGTGATGAGAAATCTTCTTTGCCTGTTTTATCTTTACCTTTATATTTACCTATTCTACCATCTTTAAGAATATAATATGTTCCTACTTCTCTACTACCTTCACCCGGATCTTTATTAAATCTTCCTATTCCATAACCAGATTCTTCAATAGCTTCAGCAGCTTTTCTACCAGCTGTTTTAGATTCTACAATATCATCTTCGTAAAGATTATCAGCATACGTGCCTATTCTAGTTTCTTGTGTTCTTCCTTTTGTTGCAGTGCCTGATATGACTTTATCTAAAGCTTCAACGTCAGATAATTTTGGATTTAATCTTTTAATATCTCTAACTTGTTTAGCTATTGTGCCAGGCTCTAGTTGTTTTATAGCTGTCTCTAAAGCTAATGCTTTAGCTGTTTGATCTTGTTTTCTTTTTGCTTCTTCTATTCTAGTTAAACCTTCTAAACTTTTAGCTGCAGAAGAACCTATCGCTTGTGTTAAGGAACCTCCAGGTTGAGCTGCTAGATTAGCACCAAATTTAGCTAACTCTAAAAATCTTTGTCTTTTTAGTTCATCATCACTAGCTGATAACTCACTTTTATAAAGGTTTAAAATTTCTTTGTATGTATCTAAATCACTAGGAGTTTTCCCTACAGGTGCCTCTTCATTTTTTGTGCCTTTTTTAATTTTTTTCTCTGGTTCCTCAGTTTCAAGTCCAGCATTTAAAATTTCATCTGTTTCTAAAATTTTAATACGTTTTGGAAAATTAGGATTTTTTTCTAAAAATTTATTAGCGTCTTCTTCTGTTCTAAACTCTATCGGTTTATCTCTTAAATAATCCATAAATTGATTAAAAGGAGATTTCATTTCAGCTTCTTTTCTTTGCCTCTCTTGTATTCTTTCTAATATGACACCTGAAGGAGGAAAAACTGCATCTTTAATTTTTGTAAAAAATCCTGGTGATTCTGATGCCTGTGGTAGTTGCGTTGCAATTCCACTTACAGCGTCAGGAGGTGTTCCATCAGCGTATCCTACTCTTGATTTTTTTAAACCAGTCATGATACCTTCATTAGGGGTACCACCCATTCTGAACATAGGTCTTCTTAATATTCTATTCATTATCTAAGTGCTCCGTATAATCCTGCTAGACCTGTACCAATACCAAGTGCTGTTTGTAATGGTGTTGGATTAGGCACAGATGTAAATGTTCTTCCTGCTGAAGGATAACCACTAATGAGTGATGCAACACCTGATCCAAATGTTCCAATTCTTTCATACGGTTCAAACGCTGCTAGTCTGTTTGCTTCTCTCTGTGCATCAAGTTGTGCTTGAGATTGTGCTTGTTGGACAGCGCCCACTGATCCTAAAGTACGAATATCTCTAGACTGTAAACTTGGAACAAGTTGAGCTAGTCCGGTTTGAAATTGTCCTGCTTGTAATTGTTGGCCTGCTAAATTAACTTGGTTAGCTAAATCTTGTTGTCTTCTAGCTACAGCATCTGCAAAACCTTGTTGTAATAATCCTGCTTGTAGTGCAGCTCTTTCTCTGTCTGAACCTGCGCCAAACTCTGCTAGTTGTACACCCGCTCTGCCTGAACCTAGTGCACCTAAACCTGCTTGTTGTGATTTAATGTTTTGTTCTTGAATAGCTCTTTGTCTATCAAACTCTGCTAATGTTGTGTCGATAACTTGTTGTTGGTAAGGTGACATGAAAGAAGCGATAGAACCTGCTCCTGTTCCAGCCCCTGTGCCCGTAAGTTGTTGTGCTGCCGTGATCCCTGTTCCAAAGTCCGTGGCTGCTTGTTGTGCTGCCGTTACAAAAGGTTGATAAGCACCAATACCTGATGCTGCTAATGTCGCTGCTTGTTGTTGTAATGGATCTTGCGCCGCGATTGTTGGTGCAAATTTAGACGTATCAATAGGTTGAGCCGTTAACGCTGTTATTTGTTTACCGTAATCTGTTGCCAGATCTTCAATAAACTTTGGGGGTAATACTCTTGTTTCTTGTACAGCCATTATGCGATGCTATCCTCTAGTTGTTTCATTGTGTTATACATCTTTTGTGCGCCCTTTTCAACACTTCCTCCACCTGCTGCTCTGACAGCATCTGCGGTGAATACGAACTCATTTTTAGATAGTCTTGCGGGTACATCATCTGCCTTCTCTTTAGCGCCTATGGGCACAAAACCACCACCTCTAAGGTCCATTTCATTTCCTCCAAGGTCCATGAGCCCTCCTCCAGCTTTCTTGCTTCTAATTAAATCCTCAATCATGTCAGCTGATTCTTTTTCTAATCCTGGTTTAGCTTTCTCAAAGTTCTGTTCTTTTCTTTTTTGAACTTCTTCTGGTGGTTTTCTTTTTGGTAACATCATTTCTTCTTTAATTCTCTTAATAGATACACCTTCAGCAAAAGCATCTGCCATAATTTTCTCTAACGCTTTTTCTATAGGCATGCCTGTTTCTTCTGATAGTTTTCTTGCTGCTTTCATTTTAGAATCTAAGTTAACGTCACTAATATCTAATACAGTTTCTCCATCAGCATAACCTAATCTTGCTATACCGCCTTCAGCCATTGCAGATCCTGTTGGCACTAAGAATGGATACTTAGATGCTAAACTACTAATGTCTCCTTTAGCGTATGCGTCTTGAACTTCTTTTCTAATTTGTTGTACATCAATACCTGTTTGGTCTGATATTCTACCTATTACATCATCGATGTTTTCATCATCCTCTCCTCCAGCTCCAGCTGCAAGTCCACCTAGTGCCGATGCACCTAATATACCAGCTGTTACTTTACCTCCTGGAATCTTACCTATAGCTCTCTGTAAAAATGCTTTTATACCTGGTGTCTTACCACCTAGAGCATTTGGTGCTAATCCTTTACTAGTAAAAAATCCCGCACCAGGTAAATTGCTAAAAGCAAAACCTCCTGGCTTTAAACCAAAGCCACCGCCTAAACCATAAATAGCTGCACCGGCTAACGCAGCTTTTCCTATTGGACTCTTAACAACTTTCTTAACTGCTTTAGCTGCTTTCTTAAAAAGTTTTTTAACAAAGAATGATGGTATACCTGTTTCGTTTACAGCTTTACCAGCACCACCTAATGATTTTAATAATGCTGCTTCGTCATCATTAATGTATGCGAGGAACTCCCCTTTAGGTGCCATCTTCTCTGCATCTTTTACAGTAACTTGTCCACCTTCAGCCACTTCTAAAATTTCTCTTTTTCTTGGTCTTGGCATTTTATCTAAAAAAATTTCCCCTTCACGAAGTCTAGGAAACCTTTTTGGTCCTGGCTCTTCACCATCATCGTCCATTGCTTCACCTTTTTTTCTTCTTCGTACTTTACCACCATCTTCTAATCTAAATCGTTCTGGTAGAATAAATCTTTGTCGAAATTCTGCCATATCACTTTTTGGTGGTTCTATGTCTGTTGGTAATTTTGGAATTAGTGGCATCATGGGCATTATAGGTTGTGCTACTTGTGTTTCATTATTATCAGTGCCTGGAGGTGTGACAGGCGGTTTAGCGTTAGGGTCAAATTTAAAAAAATTAGGGTTTATTTTTTTAGCAAATTGAAAGCCTGTATATGCGGGTCCAAAAATAGATAGACCTGCAATATTTTTTCCTACATCTGACACAGTTTGAAAAAAACTTTTTTTAGGTTTAGTTAATGCTACTTCATCAACTATGTTTGGACTATCTCCTCCTCCAAAAGTATCGTCAGGACTACCTCCTCCAAACTCTCCTCCTGCAGCAGCTCCAGCCGTGGCTTCAGCACCACCATACTCAACAAAACTTGGAATACCCATAGGTGTCATGATACCAGAACCACCAGCTTGTTTTAACATCTGTGCTTCTTTTGGATTTATGTAAGCAAGAAACTCACCTTTAGGTGCCATTCTTTTAGCATCATCTAAAGATACCCCTCCTTCTGCTAATAATTGTCGTGCTATTTGTGATCTAGTTATTGCCATTTTTCCACACTACTTTGTTTTAGGAAACAAATCAAGCGAAGGCATGATTACTTTTACGTCTCTTCTAATCTCTGCTTCTGGTACTCCTTTTGCTTTCCATTCGTCCTCTGACTTATATATTTCACCCGTTTTAAGGTTAGATATGGTTGTTATTATCTTTTCTGGCTTTATTGTTTGCATTATGTTGTTACCTCTCTTGGTTCTATTTCTAGTATAGAAGCTACTACATGCAGTTCATTTGCATCACTAGCTTGGACTTTCAAAGCCTCACTGGCCTCCATAACAAGAGGCTGTGTTAATAGCTCTGTTGTAGTATTTGAGGATACAGTTTTGCTTTTAAATAAGCTAAATATATTAGACGATGCGTCCACTAAAGTCACTGTAATATTAGCTCCTGATCCTGCATCTTCAGATACTAAAATTGATTTAACCACAGCTGTTTTAAACGACGGCACTGTGTATAATGTCGTTAGATTTGTAGTCGTTAAGATCTGCTTTTTTATTTATAAAACTGTTTGCCATTAATTTATAAAGAAGCTTTCTGCTTCCATCTCATCTTTTAATTCTTGTTGATACGTTGTATTTAATTTTTGTATAACACCATCAAGATCTCTAACCTGTGCATCTGCTACAGATTGTTTATATATCTCACTAGGTCTTGTTAATACTTGTACTATCTTTGCCATTATCTTCTACCGTCTGGTTGCACATCTAATCTAAATGTTCCTAACTTCCAATCTTGACTAGTGCTTGTGTTTTCTATTTTTAAAGCTATAGCTCTTGCTCGTGCTCTCGTATCGACTTTTGTTGTAGATGACGAAACTGTAAAAGGTCCTAATGAAGAACTAGCTGCTGTATCGTTTGAATAGTTTTTTACATTTAATGTTACTTGTGTATTACCTGTTTGCGAAACAAAGTCTGGCACAAATCTTCTTATCTTCATTATGAACTCACCATCTCCTCTAATTGTTGCCACACCTTGTTGTTGCTGAGTAATATCGAAATCCCCTGATAATATATTTGCAGTAATAGCTGTTACCGTTCCGCCTTTAACTTGATCTGTTCCTGTTTCATGCTGATAGTATGTTGAAATACCATCTGTATTACCTTGCACGTATGTAGATGAACTAGATCCTTCAACACCATCTGCATCATATTCTAATGCATGTGGATTACCAAACACAGCTGAATCTGCCCAAGCCGTTCTAGCTAATGTGCCGACCGTCCATATTGGTCTTTGTGGTGAAGAGTCTTGATAATTATAACAGACCATTTTATTAACAACTGCAGAGTTTGCTGTTGGATAGAACCACATAATCTCACCAAACAAATTATTTAATCCTGCAGATATCATTTGATTACCAGAATCTAAGTTGACATCATCATAAACAAAATCTTCTACTAAACATGGTAATGTTTCAAGGGCACCAGCGTATCTAAAGAAACCGTTCTCTGACATCCAATATGCAGCGCCATCAACTTCAACCGCTGCATTCTTACCTACTAATCCACAGTTCGTTCCAACTTGCACGAAGGCAAATGTAAACGGTTGACCTACGAATCTCTGTAAGAACAAAGCTGTATCTGTGTAAACATAAATCGCATCTCTACCTCTAATGGCTCCCATGATCCGTGATCCGTCGGCCAGTCTTTGTGTACCAGCGTCATTGGTTGCTGTAGGTGTGTACGTGTTAATATCCTCAACAGCAGAGAATCTAATAAACATATCATCTTGAGTTGATTTATCACCAATCGTAGTTTCTGTTCCAAAGAATACTAAGTGTCTGTCCGGTGTAGATACAAGCATGTGTCTTGATGCAGTTGGAGCGTTAGTAATAATAGTTGCTCTAGAATTAGTTGCATCGGTTGCCGCTGAGTTCCATTCAAATACTTCACCATCTACAATTAAACAAATGGCTTTGTCACCAAAGTTATCAATAGACCACATACCAGGATCCACAATCAAGTCTCCTGATGCTGCCTCACCCCATGCTACGAAGTTAGATGAATTAGTTACTGTTGCTCCAGCAGAGTGTGTTGCTGCTGTGGTATTTCTTACACCTCTTGTTACACCTGTTAATGTATTTGTAGATATGCCTGTGTAAGATATTTCCTCTGTTCCTATTTGTATAAAGTTTGTTCCAGAGCTAGGAAACTGTGATGCATCGTTTAATGTAATACTTGTTGTAGACGCATCTATGTCTGATGATAAAACTGTCGTAAAAGCTCCTACCTCTTGTCCGCCCCAAGATCCAAGTGACCAACCAAAACCTTGTGATTGCACATCGGGTCCCACTTTGTAATAATGTTGAACTCTAATACCACCTGATTCACTAGCTCCAGATCCAGTTTCTGCTGACGGCATTGTTATTGTAATGGTGTTAGATGATGGCACAGTAGTTGCCATAAATCTTATGTCATCAAAATCAGATGCACCAAAGTTTGAATTTGTAATAGATGAAAAATTATCTAATAGAACGATGTCTCCTGCTGTAATACCATGATCACCTGAAAAGTTTATGGTAACCGTTGTTGACCCGTTAGTTGTGCTAAACGCATTTGATAATGTGTTTGTAGATTTAATAGGATGTATGTCGTAGAATACACCACCTGAATAAGCGTATAATATTCTGTTTGATCCTATGATAGAATACTTTCGTCCTAAACTGTTTGTAAATTGATGTAGGGCTCTAGCTGCACCTGTAATATTATCAGCCCCTAGTTGTTTCCAACCACCTATCTTCTCAGGTGTAGAATACCTAAAACGGACATTATCACAGTCTATCCACTGACCCTCTGCAGCTGTCGCAGTAATTTGTTTATTTATACCAGGTTGAAACCCTATCTTTTGTAGCATAGATCTCCAGATTATATTAGATTGCGTTGATGTTCAACGTTATTTGACTATTCCTAGCATAGGTCTTTTATCATACAAATTNNNCTTTGCAAAC
>FUFK010064603.1_pt1 | contig 13547 bp, 32 predicted proteins | sample 1021851 | NCBI WGS metagenome assembly FUFK01 (sample SAMEA51879418, study PRJEB19060) | metagenome | reverse complement strand
GTAAATAGTGACGGAGAACTACTGGTAACAATATAATGGCTTTAACAAGATTAGGTTCAAATGCAGGTGTATTAGGTGGAGAAGTTTCTGATAAAGATAATGCTTACAAAAACTTTGATACTATAGACGCTAATACAACTACAACAATTGCTGCAAATAAAAACTATTTTTTAAAAGGTCCAATAACAGTAACAGCTACTTGGACAATAAGCGGAGGTACTTTANNANTAATATAATATGCCATACGTAGGACGAGGATTACAAACAGGAGAATATAAGCTNATAACGTTNNCAGAGAGTTTTGANGGTAGTAGAACTGATTTTACTATGTCAGAGTCGGTACCTTCTGAGAGAGTATTAATGGTNATACTTTCTGGTGTCTTACANCACTGGGGAGAATCATTTACAGTCTCAGGTACTACATTAACNTTTACAGGGCCACCTGCTTCTGGTGAGACAATTAAGATATTAAAGCTTGGAGATACTTTAAATATAGCAACTCCTAGTCAAAATACTGTCGGGGTAGCTCAATTATCTACAGCGGGCATTGCTGCAGGTAAGGTATTTAAGGTAAATGACGCTGGAAATGCTTGGGAACTAGGNAACGCTAGCTCTGCAGAGATTTATATATTTAATAAAAATGGTAATAATTTAAACGTAGTAACAACAAACGGAGGACAAGATAATATAACTAATGCTGTATATGCNGCAGCGGATGATAAAATGTTCGCGGCTAGCGGATTTACTTGGAGCGTAAATGCCAGTGGTAACTTAATAGCAACGATATAAATAGTATACAAGACTAGTAAAATTATGTAATATAGGAACGATATGTCAAAGATAAAAGTTAACGAAATAGAAAAAGCATCTGGTAGTGGAATTACAATACCTACTGGTACATCATTTACTGTAACAGATGGTATAGCGGCTACTAATTTATCAGGTACGATTGCTGATGCAAGATTACCAACAGTACCAGTTGCAAAAGGTGGTACTGGATTAACATCATTGGGTTCTGCTGGACAAGCAATCAAAGTTAATAGTGGTGGTAATGCTTTAGAGTTTGGTGCTGTTGCTGGTGGAAAAGTATTACAAATAGTACAAAGTAATTTAAGTTCTACATTTTCAACAAGTGCTAATAGTATGACCGACACAGGATTATCTGTAGCAATAACTCCATCTGCAACAAGTAGTAAAGTTTTAGTTTTTGTAATGCATCCTTTTACTAGAAAATCTGGAGATAATAGTCTTAAAATTGGAATAGTTAGAGGTAGTACACAAATTGCGGCAATGGGAAATTATGATACAGGAGATACTCAACAAATAACTGATACTGTTACAGGAATGTATTTAGATACACCAAATACAACATCAGCAACTACATACAAGACACAAATAGAAAGTGGTAATGGTTATATTTATGCTGGAAGTGCAGATAGTATAATAATATGTATGGAAATAGGAGCATAATATGAATGAAGAAATGAAACAATTTAATAATAGAGTACAAGCAATTAAAGAATTATATCCTAATGCTAAAATATTTAGAGGNAATTTAGCTTTTACAGAAGATGAAACAGAAATTACTTTAGATGAAACTGCTATTNGNAATAAAGTTTCTGAAATAGAAACTGCACAAGCTAATGAAGTTCAAACTAAAGAAGATACAAAAGCTAGTGCAAAAACTAAACTAATGAATGGAGANNCATTAACCGAAGATGAGGCTAATGTTATGGTAGGATTATAATGGCAACAGTAAACTTAGGTAGAATTAAACCGGTATTCAGAGGAGCATACGATAACTCAACTGCGTATGTGATTGACGACATTGTTACATCTGGTGGAGAAACATTTATAGCTATCGCAGCTACTCAAGGTAATGCNACAAGTGATGNAAGTAAGTGGACNAAACTTGCAGCCAAAGGTNNTGATGGTTCAGCTGGAGATAGTTTTAGTTTAGCAAACAAAGAGATTGCATTTAAAACAAATGCTGGTGCATTAGATGGTATTCCAATCGGTAATGCTGGAGAATTTTTGAAAGTAAATTCTGGTGCAACAGGATATGAGTTTGGAGCTGTATCATCTGATTGGGTAAAACTTTATAGTGCAGAAGATGTATCTGCTGCAAGTGAAATAAATCTTAATGGTTATTTTGATGCTACTAAGTATCATGTTTATAAAATATTATATTCTGCTCATGGTTCAAGTGGTGGTAATTCGTTTCTTTTTAGAGCAAGGACAGGCACTAATGGTGCTAATGAAGATACTAGTAATAATTATTATTATGCCTATACTTTTCGTTCAGTAACAAGTGGTGGTCAAACACAATCAAGTCATGGTAATGGATTTGGCGATAGTGCTAGAATGGGTTGGAGTGGTGGTGGAGGGTTACAATCACAATGTTGCCATCAATTAACTATTCATAGACCAGATGATAACGATACTACTCATGTAGAAGTTAGTGGTTCATTTTGGGATAATTCTTATTTTGGTCATGTTCATGGTGCTTGGGTATTTAATGCTAATAATACACCAATGACAGGAATAAAATTATTTCATGGAGGTGGAAATATAGGATTGCATTATGTTAATATTTATGGATTAAAAAAATAGGATTATAATATGAAAAAAATTAATATAACACCAGATGGTATTGAAGAGGTTGATTTAACTGCTGAAGAAATATCACAAAGAGAAACTGATATTGCTAATTCAGAAGTTTATAAAAATAAACAAATACAAAAAGAGGCTGATGCCAAAAGTGGTAATCAAAAGTTTTTAGATATGGGATTAACACAAGCAGAGGCAACAGCATTAACCGGTTATACTCCAGAGGATGAAGAATAATGGCCACGATAGACTTAGGAAGATTAGGATTTGTAAACAAAGGTACTTATAACAATAGCACAACCTACGAAAAAAATGATTTAGTACAGTTTACTGATGGAGGTATTCTATCTACTTACTTATACATAGATAGCACAGCTCAATCTGGCCAGGCCCCATCATCATCTGGTACTGCTGGATCAAGATGGGTTTACTTTGCTAAAGGTGTAGCTGATGCTGTTGCTAGTGCTGGTAACAATAAAGTATTAGTTACAGATGGTAGTGGTAGTTTATCTCCNNTATCTATTGGTTCNGCTAGTCAAGTTTTAAAAACTAATTCAAGTGCAAATGGATTTGAATTTGGAGATGTTTCTGGTGGAGTTATACAAACAAAAATGGCTATGGATGGTAGCACTTATAGTGTAAATACTCAAGTTGTTCCTGGTGGTACTGTAACAAGTTGTTATGAAGTAGCTGGATTAACTTTGACTTTAACACCATCAAGTACATCATCTAAATTTTTAATAGATTTAAACTTAATGGCTTGTCATGAAGGTGGTTATATGGCTGGAGGTTATATAACTTATCAAGTAAGTGGTGGAACCGAATATGCAATCGCATCAAGTGGTACTAGAGGAATAACTTTTAGAGTTGATGCTGATTTATCTAGTTCAGATATAGGGCAAGGAACAACTAATCCAATGGCAATGATTGCACCTAATACTACAAGTGCAATTACATTTAGATGTAGAGTTTTTAAAGCAGATGTTAATACAGCAAACATATTTATAAATAGGTCACCAAATAATGCTACTGACGAAGATGATGGTGGTTTTACAATATCATCAATGATGGTTACAGAATTAGATGGTAGTGTTTCAACTGTAAGTTCAACAAACATGGATATTCAAAATACATAATAGGAGAATAATATGGCAATTAAATTATCAAGAAGTAAGGCAATCAAGGCTATAAATCCTAATGCTGAATATGTAATTAAAAATGAAACTGTTGATGGATATGAAAGTATAGAATGGTTAAATAATACTACACCTATTTCAGATGCAGATATTGAAACAAAACTTGCTGAATTACAAGCCGAAGAAGATGCTAGAGTACAAGCTAAAGCAGATACAAAATCTAGTGCTAAAGCTAAGTTAATTGCTGGAGAACCTCTTACAGAGGAAGAGGCAGATACAATAGTATTGTAGTTATGCCATGGGGAGAGCTGCTAAAAAAAGATCTACTGTTCACAGCATAACCCTCAAGCACATCAATGAAAAACTAGATCACATCCACAAAGATCTAGATCAAAATACCAAAGACATCGTAGAATTAAAACAGCAAGTAGCTATGGGCCGAGGTGGTCTTAAAGTGATCTTCTATGTTGGAGCCATAGTTTCTATTATTTTAGGAGGGTTAAAGATTGGAAAATTTATATAATGTATTGGATGTTAATTGGAACGTTATGCCTACTTACTAATGCTGCTGATCCTAATAGTTTAAGTTGCGTTAGAGTTGCAAGTGATATTAAATTTACAGACTACGTTACTTGTAACGCATACTCTTATCAAGTTGTTGAAGAGTTTAGAGAAGATTTAGAAAAGTATCCAGGGCAAAACATAAAATTTTTTTGCGTTCCATATCAGCCAATTAATTTGAAAGGAACACAAGTATGATACAAGGATTATCTGCATTACTACCAATAATAAATAAGGCTGTTGATCTGGTGCCTGATAAAAATAAAATTGCAAAACAAAAAGCAGATCTAGAAAAAGAATTAATGAAAGCTCTTGTCGATGTAGACAAGGAACAAGCAAAAATAAATAGAGCTGATGCCCAGGCTACAGGAGCATTGTCATGGGTGCAGCGATTGTGGAGGCCCTGTCTTGCGTGGGTTTGTGTAAGCGCATTCGCATTCCAATTTTTAGTTATACCAATTACTAATTGGATCTGTGCTGTGAGAGGTACAACAATAGATCTACCTACTCTGGACAGTTCAACATTAATGACAGTTCTGTTTGCTTTACTCGGTATGACCGGTGCCAGAAGTTTNGATAAATTAAAAAAGATAGATAAGAAATAATGAAACGATTAGATCTCTCAGATAAAACACCGGTGTCCATGCCATTCAAGAATTTAATTAGCATCGTAAGTGCCTGTCTTGTTGGAGCCTGGTTTGCATTTACTGTAGTTGAGAGATTAAACATAATTGAAACAGAACAAAAGTTAATGCTTAATGATTTAGANAAAGCTAATGAGTTTATTGTGGGTGTACCNAAAGGCAACATGGTATCCCCACAAATAAATGAGTTGTTCATGTTGGTGGAGTTCATCAGCAGCAACCAGGAGAAACTAAAAGAAAGTGTAGAGGAAGAAATGCCAGAGATAAATAAACTTAGACTAAAGGTAGAGTTCTTAGAAGATAGACTTGAGAAATCAGAAAAGATAATTGACAAGCTAAGAAACAATGGAACGCATCAATGAAAAGTATAGCTATAGTATTTGCATTATTAATGTTTAACTCTCAAGGAGATCCTAACGATTGGAGAACAGCAAACGAATTTATGTATACAGATAATTTGTCGTCATGTATGAAATTAAGACGTGAGGCTACTCGCAACACCAATGGTAAACTTACATTTAAATGTATCCAGGCAGAGGTAGAGCTTGAGGTACTTGCTATTGATAAATCATTGCATATAAATAAAATAATAAGGGAAGTTAAAAAATGATAGAAAGAAAAGAAACTAAATACATAGTAATACATTGTGCTGATACTCCAGCTGATATGGATATTGGAGTAGAAACAATTCGTAAATGGCACGTTGAAGAAAGAGGATGGTCAGACGTAGGCTATCACTACATAATAAAAAGAGATGGCAAGATAGAACCAGCAAGAGATGTTAAGCTGCAAGGCGCACACGCAGTTTCAGTTAATGACAAATCAGTAGGCATATGCCTTNTCGGTAGAGGTGATAACTTTACAGAAGATCAGTTTTTCGGATTACACAATTTAATTAATACTCTTAATAGTATGTATGAAGATCTTGAAATCATTGGACACTCTGATGTAGAACCTAAGAAACCAAACTGCCCTGGGTTCGATGTCAAGCAATGGGTTCAAGACGAATTTTATGGCTAAAGGATATTCATCTGTACTTATCATTTCAGATTTACATTGCCCCTGGGAACATCCAGATGCATTTGAATTTTTAAAAACATTAAAGAAAAAAATTAAGCCAGAGTTTGTACTGAACCTNGGTGATGAGGCAGATGCTCATGCTCTATCTATGCATGATACAGATCCAGATCTTATGTCAGCTGGTGATGAGCTGATTGCTGCTAAAGAAAGACTACATGAATTAGAAAAAATTTTTCCAGAAATGACACTACTACATTCTAATCACTCTTCATTAATATACAGAAGAGCATTGAAACATGGAATGCCTAGAGCTTATTTAAAAAATTATAATCAGTTCCTGGATGTAGGCCCAGGATGGAAATGGGTAGACGACATTAACTTTCCATTATCAGATGGATCAGAGGCATTTGCTACACATGGCATGGCAGCTGATGGTATAAAGTTAGCAATGCAATATGGTAAGAACGTAATCCAGGGCCATTTCCATTCTAAGTTTTCTATACAATACTTTTCAAATCCAGATAAATTAATATGGTCAATGCAATGTGGATGTTTAACAAAACAAAGTTCACTTGCTTTTCAGTATGCTCGTAATTTTAAAATGAGATTTGTAATTGGTACCGGAGCTATCATCGATGGGCAGCCAAAGTTATATGCGATGAGATTAGATAAGTCTGGTAGATGGGATGGGGAGATTGTCTAAACAAAAGTTTACAACATACATTCCTCATGAACCTATCTTTCACAAAACAAATATTGGAAGGAACCCTAGCAAAGCAAAGATGAACAAAGCAAAACGTAGAAGTTTTAAAAAGTATAGGGGCCAGGGCCGGTAATGAAATCAGTTACCATCAATGGACACAAACATATTTTTTTAAAATTAAATTGGATTGATATTGTCGGAGCATCAACGTTAGAAGGTGACGTAGATTTCCAGAGAATGAAATGCGCCAACATTACGACAGAGGCTTATCTGTATGATACCTTTGAATTGGATGGTAGAGAATTTGTTAGAACGTTTGCATCCTACTCATTAGACGATGACTTTGGATATGGGGATAGAAACTGTTATCCGATTGAAGTGTTCGATAAACGCAGCCAAAAAGCCATCAGAGATGCTCTCAGATTGATGAAATAGGGTGTCCTGGTATGATTGGTCATCTAAATAAACAACCCTCTGTAAAGCTCTCTAAATCATTTTAAAGGCAAAGTGTTCGGTATGTTCTCTACTGCACCTAGTAATCCAGCACAATAGCTACCAAACACTACATAATCATAATAAAAAAATCTATCTAGCTCTACTCCATCCTTCTTTAGAATGGTTCTATGTTCAAAAAGATTATGCTCATATGGATCTTCGCATTGCTCTTCTGTAACCTGGACAGGATGCATCATATATAATTCAGATCCTACTCCCAGGTACAGTATTAAAACAAAAAGTTTCACTTACTACAAAGTTTTACTAGCTGCTTAATTATATCTTGAATTCTATCTTTCAATCTTGATATAATCTTGTCCTTTAATTTTACGTTTTCATACAGGGCCACAACCTCTTGCTCTTTTTTAGATAGCTTAGTCTGTAGCTCTCCATTCAAATCTTTATGGCCCTTGTTTATTGTTTTAAGATTATTGTTTTCTTCTGTTAGTCTATCTATTTCTTTTGTCTGATCAGTTACCACTTATATCCTCCTTTGGATTTTTGAGTAGAGTATGCTCAATCTTATCTCGATGAGTTTCAATCCATAATTCCTCGTATGGTCTGATCTCTACATTCTGAGGAAACATTGGACTATGTTCTAATTTAGAAAGCTCTGGTGATCCAGCTGTATAAAATTTTTGGTATTGATCTACATGAGGTTCTTCATTACCTGGGATAGTAATAACAACTACATCCTCAACACCATTGAATGCCTCAATCAAACCTTTNATAAATTCTTTTCTAAATCTACTCTTAAAAATTTTCATTGTAATATCTCAATGCCTCTAGGTTTAGCTGGATATACTTTGATAAGATTATCTCTCTCAAGTAAACGCAGCATCCGATGAACGTTAGAATGTACACACTCCATATGCCTGGCACATTCTCTTACAGTAGGAGGTACCTCTTCCTTCTGCACATATCCTTTTATAAACTTAAATAGTTTTAGTTGCTTTTTAGTTATCATTAGATTTGACATTACCTAGCTCCTTTTTAATTTTCTGGAATTCTTTAATCATCAAATCATAAGTAACTTGATCTACTTCTTTTAAGTTATTCCAAGAATGTAATTGATTGTTTTCTTGCTCTTCTAGCATTGCTAATTTTTTATCAAGATCCATTGACTTATCCTGTGAGATTTTTTTAGCACCTCTCACTTGAGTTCTTGCGTACTCTTTCCATTTATTTAGATCGTCAACTCTCTTGTCCTGGTTAGCATTACCATCATCATCCTCACTAGGTAATCCATAGATAGCCTGGAGAGAATATCTTTTTGCATATGTAATGGCAGATCCCAGGGCCTGGCTATCTGCATAATTATTATTCTTAGGTACAACTAAGTATCTAGATTTAATTACATCACTACATTCATCATGCATTAATATTGTTGTAACGTACATAGTAGTATCAATCACACCATCGATGTTTTCTTTTTCATAATCAATAGTCTGTGTAAATGCTAATCCATGTTTGGCCCCTTGATTAGCAGCTGCAATTACATCTTCTAATCCAGCATAGCTTGATTTAAAATAAGGATTTTTTTTATCTTTAATAGCTACATGGGCCTCTTCCTGGAAGGCACTTAAAGCCTCTACTAATTTATTAGTGTTTGGTTTCGTCATCGTCATCTTGTCCTGGTTCTTCTGGTTCATCATTTCCTCCTGGTTTAATTACATTAATTGTGAATATTTGATTTTGTATCCTAAGACCTTCGATAGCTGCAAAGGCAACATACTCAATAAGCTCTTCAATAAAATCTTGCTCAAGATCAAGGCCGGTTTTTTCATAAAGTTTTTTTTGAAAAATTTTAGCAGCCTCTTTCCGAGCAAGAATGTAAGCATTGATTTGAAATAATGTTTTAGGATCATGCATCTATTTGTTTTAGACTAAACCTCCTGGATACTGTAGGTGGTTCATCCTTTAACTGTATTGTTTTAGTTTTAACTCTCTTCATTGTAGTATGTTTTATTTCATACCCATTACACAGAGCTACCTCATTCTCACCTAAGATTTCTTTTATCCTGGTAGAAACTTCATCCTCTATTTCTTTACCAGCTGATATAGTTTTCTTAGCTGCAAGAAAATCATCTATAAGTTTTGGTAATTCATTATTAGTAGATAGATCTGTAACATCCTTAGATCCATTACCTTTAATAAATTTAGATGCCTCTTTACTAGATCCCATTTTGTACCAAAGATTTTTACCTTCCATGATACCATCTAATCTGTAAAAGAATTCTGTAGCAGCATCTATTAACTTAGTCTGCATCTCTTTAGTTGGTTTATAAACAAACCATTGCAGCTCCCAGCCTTTACAAAGTCTAACTAATATTGCGTATTGATATTTAGTAGTTAGCATCTGGGCCTGGACTTGCATCTGATAGATCTCAGATACAGGATCAGTAGCAGCTCCAGAATAATTTTTAATCTCAACCACACCCAATCCACTTAGGCTGTGGGAGGTGCCTAAGTAGTCAGTTAAGTTTAAAACACCTTTGATATTAATAATACCATCNAGGCTGCTACCGATCTTTCCTCCATCAACATCATAAAAGAAAGCCTCGGTGCTAATGCCAAACTCTAGAGGGAGCTTTTCTCCGGCAACTTTTGTGATTTGATCTTGGAATAGTTTAAAGATGGCCGGTTCTAAAAAAGTACCAGCCTGTACTTTAGGATTGTTAGCTAAGTCATTGTTAGCCTCCTTCCCTTGTAAGGCATCTTTTGCCTTTTCCAACTCCTCATTCGGAGAGTTGAAACCTATGTAACCTTTATCAGTTAATACTACTTTTGGTAAACTACTCGAACCAATTTCTCTTCTGGCATATGATGTAAGTTTCATTAGATACCTCCCATCATTCCATAGTACGATGCACACTTATCAGACAACGCACACATAAATATTGTGAAAAAATATATTGCTACTAACATTAAAAGAAATGCAGCGCACTCTACAGCAAACATAATTTGCTCTTTATATTTTTTAATTAGACTTATCATTTTTACTCCTTTGTTAATTGGTGTCCAAATGATCTCATATAGTTTATCTTTTAGACACATATTGTTTATATTTCTAATGAACATTAACAGAACATCTGTTCATGTAATTTCTTACAGTAGAAGGGTACCAAGTATTAGATCTCTTACTAGCTGTAGGAATTCCTCTTGCATTAAGAGCATTAGCAATACCTTGTAATGATGTTACTCCATACTTTTTAAGATCTGCAATAATAGTATTGATGACAACAGCTTTACGATCTGCCTCTTGCATCTTAGCTTTGTTACCTTTTCTTGCAGCTTGTTTNAGGTTCTTAGTATTACCTAAAGTAACACCTCTCTTCTTAGCCTGGGCCAAAGCAGCTTTAGTATTTTTTCTTAACGTATCTAAATACTGTTCAGCTACAGCAGCTAAAACTTGTATTGTAAATTTATTAACTGATGGCATATCACAACACACAAACTCAATCTTGCTTTCCATTAATGATGCTGTGAATGCTAAGTTACGAGATAGTCTATCAAGTCTAGCTATAACTAAGATTGCTTTTTCTTTTTTACATAACTCCAGGGCCTGTGTTAATTGTGGTCTATTATTTTTAGATCCACTTTCCTCTTCCTGGAATACTTGCAGCAACTGATCATTCTTAACAAACTCATTAATAGTTTGTAATTGATCACTAGCTCCATAACCTTGCTTACCTTGTTTGTCTGTACTAACTCTAGTGTAACCTACATACTTAATCATTTTTTTTCTCCTCCCTAGTAAAATGTAAACGCAAATTGTTACCAACAAATTTAATATCAACTTTAATTAAATGTTTGTTGTCATCCCAATCTGAGTATTTAGATTTTTCATGTTCAATACCTTTATCGATAAGATTAGTTAAAAATTGTTTATCATCTTTATTCATTAAACAACCTCCTTCTTGTAATAACCTTCATGATTAATCCATTTCATATAAACTTTTAAAACACTAAACAAAGTTTCATCAAAGTCTTGCCAATTAAAAAACATTAAACTTTTTTCTCTGTTTGTATTTAGCTCTATTGGTTTAGGCCCAAACCCAGGAACAATAACTCCATGAGTTTTTTTTGGATTGTTAAGATCTGTTATTTGAAAAGTAACAGTAACATAGTATTCATAAGAGCAATATTTAGATTGTCTTTTATCACCTATGTTTGTGATTTTTATTAAATAGTTACCAAGTTTAAGATCTGATAACCTTTGATTAAGAACATAATCAGCCATTTTTCCTCCCTTGTTAATTGGTCTTATATTGTTCATGTATAATAATATATATATTAAATATATATTTTCAAGCATCTTAACAAAATAAAGGAAAAATAAATGCAACCTCAATTAACCCCCATTTATCTAAAGTTTCCGAGCAAACTGAAGGATAAGTTAAAAAAAGAGGCTAAGAAAAACAGGGTATCGATGGTGAAATTCATAACCGATGCTGTTGAATTAGCTTTAAACTCAAAACCACAATATCAAAAGAGAGGAAAAAATGTCAGATAAAATAAATCCAGATCATTACAAAAACAATTCAATAGAAACTACTGATGCTATCTTCTCACAGCTTACAGAGGCAGAAAAAATTGGTGCCTTAAAATATGTTATTGGTAAGTACATATTTAGAGCTGGTAAAAAAGTACAAACGTTAGAAGGTACCAGGGATGATATTGGTAAAGCACATTGGTTTGTCGAAAGATTATTGAAAGAGATAACTGACATGATCAATAAAAGAAAAAAAGCAAAACGTAAAAATCCAACAGAGATTGAGCTTGAAGATCTAACAGAAGAAGATCTCCAGGAGCTGCTTAATCCTGGCGCAAAGAAAAAAAAACCTAATTGGAACATTGAAGGTATGCTCAAAGAAATGTCAGAAGAAGATGTTATAGAGTTAGTTGGTTCTGATTATTGGAATGAGTACAGAAGAAAAAAGAACCCAGGCAAGGTAGTAGATTTTAAAAAGAAAGAGGATCACAATGGCAACACCGATACCAAATAACGTTATACGACCACCAAAAGGTACAGAGTATAAAATCAAAAATGGTAAACCCATAAAGGTAATTGAAAACAAACCAAAGCCAAATAGTACAGAGATGAGAATATCAATCCTGGAGCATCAACAAAAACAAATCCAGGATGAGTTAGCAATGCTAAGACAATTCAACAACAGCAAAGTTAAACCAGCTAAGAATAGATTGTTCTTGAAGGATGTATTGATTGCTGTCTGTAAGTACACAGATCTCAATCCTCATGATATTTTATCTCCGGATAGAACAGCTTACTTAGTTAGGGCCAGGAGTTTATTCATGAATTTGTGCCTGGAGCTTACAGGCTATGGAGTAACATTCATTGGTAGAAAGTGTGGTATGCGAGATCATACAACTGTCTGCTATCATGAAAAACAAAAGGCAGAGAGAAAGGGCCATTGGTCACTAAGCAAGGATACAGGCATAAAGTTATGGGCAGACTACGAACAAATTAGAAAGCAACTACTTGATGCCAAAAAAGAAAGCTGATTATGGTAAGGGCAAGACACCTGGTGCATTTTGTGTGCTGCCACAACGAGCTGTCGTAGATCCACGTTTTAAAACTTATCCTAGAACGTTCATGATCCTGGCTTGTCTGGGTAACTACACATCAAGAACCGGTGTCTGTTGGCCTAATCAAATCACTATAGCTAAGAACCTACACATAACCCAATCAACTGTATCTAAGCACATACAGAAACTAATTGAATGGGGTTACATAAGGTATGCGAAGAAACATCCTGGACTAAAAGGTAACAAATACTTTATGGTGTTCCAGTGAGGATATTACTGAAGAGGATGCGAAGGCAACAGCTACAGTAAATGATAGATCCTTTGAAGAGAATGTAGATATTCCGAAAGGCCCCCTTATGAATAAAAACAGTAATAGTAAATATTCCTCCAGAGTGAATAATAAGATAGCTACTAAAAAGACAGATATGCACTCTAGTGAATATGTAGATATTCCCTCAGAACGACTACATAACACTCCAACTAACAATACATATATTCTTAATAGTAGTAGAGCTATATGTAATGGTTATGTAAAACTGTGTGAAGAAATATTCGGACAGCACAAACAATACGATATGAAACAGGAAGATCTAGTAAAAGATTGGATTGTTAAAGGTTTAACTGTAGAGGCAGCTATGATCTCAATGAGAAGAACCATACAATGGAGAAGAGATAACAGAAGAGATTGCCCTGGTACTCTGTATTTCTTTAAGGATGTATTCTTTAGGAAAGACAAGGCTTATAATAAGCAGTTAAACGTACAGGATATGATCAAGAAACTATCTAGGAAGATGAAGATGCCTAGGTAACATTATATTTACAAAACGT